>Ga0214542_1002402_pt1 | contig 38757 bp, 13 predicted proteins | sample CNSS1metaG_FD_160096 | JGI IMG/M metagenome (GOLD analysis project Ga0214542, IMG submission 160096) | Root nodule microbial communities from cowpea collected in UCLA plant growth center, Los Angeles, California, USA - CNSS1 | ecosystem: Host-associated > Plants > Roots > Nodule | place: USA... | reverse complement strand
CATGTTGGTGATCTGTTGTGCTTTTTGTTGGATTCGTCAATAATTTGTAAGCTAATAAAGGTTTTCCATTTATTATATATTCAATATATTATTTAAACTAGTGTTTGGGCTACATTAATAACAATACATAATGAATGTAATTTTTTTTACCCATTTTAAGTTTTTATTTTGTTTTTATTTTTTTTAATTATGTTTTAAATTTATTATTATGTTAAATATATAACAAGGAAAAATAAAAGAAAAATAGGAGACAAAAACTATTCATCCACTCAAAATAAGTGCATACATTATTAATTTACAATATAATTAAGTTCTGTTTTTCTTCCTCTTTCTTGAAATTATGTAACTATATTATTTCTCTTACATTTTTTTTCATTCAAATTATAGACCACACATTAAATATATAAAAAATATTACATATTTTTAAAATAGACATATAAAATTAGAAGATAATATAAATATTAATTGCATGAAGTTAAGCTACTCAAATCTGAAGTCGAGTTGTGGAGATGAGATGAAGATACAGAAAGTGTGAGATAAATTAAAGATGTTCGAAACACAAGTTTGATTCAAAGATTAGATGTTTGCCATATAGATGCCCACAAGGGTGTGAAAGGAACATTGGAAGTGAAAATTACATCAGAGTTTCACATAGAAGTGTGGTTCAACTCACGTGGTTGTATGAAGTGTGCTTATATATAAATTACTTCAAAGATTTGACCACTATTACATTCACGTTCAACATTTTTATTATATGCTTAATCAAAGTATAAAACATAATTTGTTGCATACCAGATCATGTCTAACACAAATTGTATGGTTGAATAGATGCAAGCTATGTTTATTATATGCATCATTTGGTAAGTTGATACTTAATCAGACATAAACAAGTATACTTAGTCAAATAGGCTTTTACTTAAAGAAGACGATAAATATATTCTGCCTAACAAACACAAAGCTTAAACTTTTCATAATTCATATAAAAAATTAGCATATGTTTGTTTTATGCTTGTAAGAATTAAAAACTTCTTCACTATTTCAAGAATATCACAATGTTTTGTCAACATCAAATCTATCTCTCTCAAAGAATGTGTTGAAAGTTATCCATAATCACACCACCAATCATCTATTTTTTTCCTTCTTTCTTTCATTTTTTAATAATACGTCTTCCATTATTTATTTTATGTTATATTAATACAATTTATTAAGTATAAAATTAAATTTATTATTTTAACTAAAAAATAAAAAAATAGAAAACATTGAATTTGTAGATTTCATTCTAAAGAAGTCGTACACCACAATCACAATTTATATAAGAAGTCGTCAATAAAAATTACAACTTTCTGTATGAAGGCATCCAACTCACATACGACTTCGTTTATTTAATAAAAAAAAACATATTTCGTTCTATTAATATTAATATCACACTGAAGTTGTACTTGTCGTGTATGCAGTGGCGGAACTTGAAAAAAAAAATTAGGGGTGCTAAATTAGATTTTTTCAAATTCATTATATGTAACTCTGAGAATTTTAGATAGTTTTTTTTCGTAGTCTTTAATTTTTAAATTCTCATAAAATTTTTCAAGTTTAATCGATGTACACGCATCATAAGTCTTCTTTTTGGAAAAAAAAAATCAATTATTTTACTTTTAATCATAATTTTTATAATATAAATTTACCATCTCTCACCTATTTAGAAAAATATGAATTTGTCACCACCTAGCAGTACTCATTTACTCTTTATCATAATTTTTCTAATATAAATCTACCACCTCTTCCCTATTTAGAAAAATATGAATTTATCACTACCTAACGATACACTAGACAAATTTATCACATGTAAGAGAAAAACATATGCTTCAAAATGTTTTTTAAAAGGTACAAAAGAAATCAAATCAAAAGAATAAATTAATTAATCTAAAATATTATTTAACTCATCAATTTTACTATGGTGCAATTTTATTTTGAAAAAAAAGTGATGTTGAAAGTGAAAATTGAGATAGAAAAAGAATAGATGAAAAAGAGATGAAGATACAAAATAGAAAAATAAAAAAAAAATAAAAAAAAGACAAGAAAGTATGTATAAAATTAAAAAAAAACTTAAAAAAATTAATATAATATATATAAATAAATAATTTAAATATATATAAAAAATTAAACAAAAAAAAATGGAGGAACCATGGTTCCCCTATATCATTGAAAATGTCCACTAGTGCGTATACGACTTATAAAATCGTACTCGCAACATACGACTTGTTCTTTTGGAATCTTACAAGTCTAATACGACTTATCCATATTAATTTTTTTTTTAAAATTGTTCAATTCAATAATTATCAAATATAAATTACACCGTAATGATAAAAGAACCGCAAAAATTGGTGTAGAAAATGTCCTACTTAAGAAAAGACCGTATAAAGTTTAACTTTCGGGGTAACATGAGTGTAAAAGCAACACTAATATAAAAATAGTTTTCAAATCATTAAATTTAGTATTTTAATTTATTTATATTGAATTCATAGAATAACTTGTAATTTAATGATGACTCTCTAATACAAAAAAATATTAATTGTGTATATTCATTTAAAATTTTATGAAATTACGTTATATCAAACTTTACTTTTGTATGCTCAATATTAAAATTTTCTTTAAATGTTGTAAATAAATTAAGGAAAAAAAAGTTAAAACTTTATAAATGATTTAAAATAAAATAATGATGTAAAGGGAATAATTCACCTAGAGACAAACAAAATCAACGAGACCTAAGTCGACATAAGAAATTGACATCACTTCCAACTTAAAACCTTAAAATAATGAGTTGATGAATCCTTATACTCAGAGATTCGGTACCAACGAGTTATGGAGTAGTCATATAAGAGACCAAAACACTCATTTTAACAAAAAAACCTTAAGGTAGTGTGTTTATGAGTAATTTTACTTATATATTGTCAATTTTTATGTGATATGGGACTTCAAATTATGGATGGTAAAAATATACGTGTTTGCAGGTATCTGTAGATAAAATCCACCATAAATAGTTGGTACCCGCGAGTATTTATTACTCTTGCATAACCGGAAGCAAGTATCCGTTTATAAACGAAGATCATATGTGGGTATTATATTATCTGTATCTATAGATATTCATTACCTGTAAAAAATTAAAATTAAAATTTAATTTATGTTTTATTAAGTTAAATTTAATTAAAATTAAAATTTAATTTATATTTCATTAGATTAAATTTAACTACAATTAAAATTTAATTTATATTTGATTTAATTTATACATATTTTTATATTGTTTTGTATTTTGATTTTAAAATATCATAAAACATTTTTTAAAAAATATTTTTGGATAATCACGGGTATTAGCAGATTTAAAAAACATGCAAGTATTGCTTAAACTGATAAACGGCCAGGTAAAAGTTAAATTCTTTTTTGTTGTGAATCGAATTATGAATAGACACCACCCATGTCATCTACTTCAAACTGACATTGTATTCTTAACAAATATGATTAAATATGTTTTTGGTCAATTAATTTTTAATGAAAATTGGAATTAGTTTCTCTTCGAAACTTTAGATCAATTTAGTCTCTCATCTTTAATAAATGGGTAAATTTAGTCCTTTTAACAAAATCTTGTTAAGTTTATTTGACGTTTTAAATGCGTTTTTAAGTAAACATTGAAGCAAAAATGAGTTAAACGATGTAAACAACTCAAATACTATCACAAAATGCATCTAAGACGTCAAATAAACTTTAAAAAAATTGGTTAAAATGACTAAATACACATATTTCCAAAGTTGAGGACTAAATTAGTTTAAAGTTTCGAGGATGAACTATTTCCAATTTTCAGCGAAAGTTAAGGGACCAAAACATATTTAACCCTAACAAATAAAATTGTTTTTGTTAAAAAAGATATAGGTGTAAAATTTCCTAATTCTAGTTTTAGTTTACTTCAATTAAACATTATGAATATGAATATATTTTATTGAACGATAATGAAAAAAATATAAAATTCAATGGTAATAAACATAACATAATATGTTAAAGGCTTAAATACCTTTTTGGTCATTATTTTTGTAGTGTTTGTTGCGGATGGTCCTCATTTTGACAGAAGGTTTAAAATGGTCCTCATTTTCGCAATTCGTGTTTTATTTGGTCTTTTATGTAACGTCGTTTAAATCATTAACGGAGCATTGTACAAGTGACACGATTTGTATTAGGGTGTGTTAAGTGTACTATACAGGTGTGGTACAATGCTCCGTTAATGATTTAAACGACATTACAAAAAAGAAAATGATCAAATAAAACATGAATTGCGAAAATGATGAACATTTTAAACATTCGGTACAAATGAGGACCATTTTAAACATTCTGTCAAAATGAGGACCATCCGCAACAAACACTACGAAAATGAGGACTAAAAAGGTATTTAAGCCTATATTAAAAAATAAATAAAATGAACTTAATTAATAATTTTTATTAGGTTAAATTATTTAAGAGGTTCCATTTTTGTAATGAAATCTCAAGTAGGTCTCCTCATTTTTATTTGATTCAATTGAGTTCCTATTTTGGAAAATTTATTTGCAAACAGTTCCTTTTATAAATTTTAAAATTTTACAATTCAATTTATAAATTTGTTATTTTTAAACCAATTATAACATTTGTCTATAAATTATCGATATATAAATATTTGAAGCAATATTTAAATAAAATTAAATGCAAAATATACATTTAAATAAACTTCATTTTGTTAAAAATATCAATTATAATAAAAATATCATTGTAAAATTTATATAAAAATTAAATTTGATATAGGGATGAAATTGATTAATTTTAAAAAAATTAGGACAAAATTGAAACAAAATAACAGACATAAGAACTACGTTTAAAATTCAAAATAGGGACTAAGTTGAGTAAAATAAAAATGGAACAACTACTTAAAATCTCATTACAAGAATGGATACCTCACAAATAATTTAACCTTTTTATTAGTGCGTAGGAATTGTATTAGACTTATACTAAAAGGAACTATTTTTTTTTTACAATCCAGATATGCAATTCTTTGGTATAATGCATAATAATTTTTTTTTTCAGATTTATGTTAAAAATAAGGTTTAAATATACATTTGGTCCCTATTTTTTTTGGTTTTATTCAATTTGGTCCCTATTTTCGTCTGGTGTTCAATTAGGTCCTCATTTTCGTCAAATTATGGTTAATTTGGTCATTTTGGTCATTTTCACTAACGGTGTTTAAATAGTTAACGTTTTTGAACAGTACATGCCACGTGTCAACTCCTGTTTTTTATTTATTTATTTATTTACTTTTTAATTTTTTTAATTTCAAAAAAATTGTCCATATGTCAGGTCACAATTATGCCACGTGTCAATGCTAGTGCCACGTGTTAGTTTGTGGTTGTATTATTATTTTTTGTTCAATTTAGTCCCGATATTTGTTATTTTTGTTCAATTCAGTCCCTATATTCGTTATTTTTGTTTAATTTAGTCCTAAATTTTGTTAAAATAGAATCATTTAATTTTTAAAAATGATATTATTATTAGTTATTTTTTAAATTCAACTATAAATTATAATATTTAATTATAAACTGAATATAATACTTAGATTCAATTGTTAGATAGAATATAATTATTTAAATATTATTAAAATATAATTATTAAAATTATAAAAATATATATTAACATTTGTAAAATTCACATTTAAATTTATAATATTTAATATTTTTATTGCATTTTAGATATTAAAATCTAAAATATTTTATATTTAAATATTAATTTACAAATATTAGTTTACTTTTCTAAAATATTTTAAATATTTTAAATATTTTTATATATCAATTTTAAAATATTTTAGAATATAAATATTAGAAAAAAATTAATAATTATATTCTTATAATATTTTAAATAATTATATTTTATTTAGCAATTAAGTTTAAGAATTTTATTCTATTTATAATTGAATTTAAAAAACAATAAATTTAAATATAAATTTTAGAAAAAATATTAATATAATTTGTATAAAAAATATTAAATTTAGTGTCAAATTGAAAGAGACAAAATTGATTTATTTTAACAAAAATTGGAACTAAATTAAACAAAAGTAACGAATATAGAGACTAAATTGAACAAAAATAATAATACTACCACAATTGAAAAGTGACACAATTGTGACTTGACACGTGGATGATTTTTTTGAAATTAAAAAAAATTAAAAAAAATTAAAAAAACCAAGAGCTAACACATGACATGTACTGTTCAAAAGCGTTTATTTAAATACAGTTAATAAAAAAGGATCAAATTGACAATAATTTGACAAAAATGAAAATCTAATTAAACATAAAAAAAATAAGGACTAAATTAAATAATAAAAACAAAAATAGAGATCATATATATATATATATTTAAATTTAAGCCTAAAAATAATAATACAATATTCATATTCATAGTTCAATTTACGAAAATGGGAGATGGGAATGAATGTTACATTTCCCGGAGTGAAACTGTAATGGGGTTTGTTTTCCATGCATAACTCTTGTCGCATCTCTTCTCAACTCGCATTCTCTTCTCTCTTCCCTGTTTCAAAATTCTATTTCTCTCAATTCCCTAACTATGGCAGTTCCCGCGCAAACCAGCGAGGCTGATGCGTGGGACGCGGTCCTACGCCAAACGAAGTTGGCCGTTGAGAGCAACACCGATCCTTACGCGTGGGCCTTCGATATCAGGTCGACGCTTCACTCCTCCGCCATTGCCATCCCTTCCACCGAACTCGCTCATCGCTTGGTCTCTCACTTCTTTTGGGACAACTATTCCGCCGCCGCATGGAAGCTTCTACACACCTCCCTATCCCTCAACATCATCCCTCCCACCCTCCTCGTCGCACTTCTATCCGCCGCGTAACGCACCTCTTTCCTTTCCCTTTTATGTTTTCTCTTTTCCACTACTTCTTCTTATACGCTTACGTTCTAATTAATTTTACTATTTTTTTATCTCGAATTACTTTCTGGAACGTGCATTTTCATAGGCCTGCTTAATGTTCCATTTACATAATATGTATCCGAAGATGTAGAATCACTAAATCAAGGAATTCGTACTGTAACGTTGGTTTTGCTCCGTTCGTTATCGGAATAGTTTTTCTGCGTGCTTTGATGGTTATGATAGAGAGAAAGGGAACTATTTTTGGTTTACTAGAAAATGAGAGTTTGACGCTACTAACCTACCTCTGTTTTTTATTTTATTTTTTTTTTTTTGTGGAACATTGCACGGAATTGCAACCGCAACACTGATTTATTTTGTTTCTTCACTGGTTATTACTGCAGGGTTGTACCAAGCAGAAAAGTCTACCCCACTGCTTACAGACTTTACATGGAACTCCTTAAGCAACTTCGAGATATGCTTGAACATGATGTCAGTTCTCCATACTATGAAAAGTGAGGTCCAACTCCAACTGAACTAGCTTGATAAGAATTGTTTGTGTTAGCTTCTGAATATGTTTAGCATCTTGGATATTCTATTACTATGTCGGTTTGAATGTGAGCTTATCATTGCTCCTGTTCAATTCAAACTGAATAAATCCTGTCTGATACAACTAAAGCCAAATCTAGCCAGCCAGTGTTATTGGGTTTTCGTGTGTATTTGGTTGTGTTTTTCTTTGATTTGATGTGAAAATTTGAGAATATGTGTGATACAGACGTCAATGCAAACCACACTGCTCATATCGTGGTAAATCTATTATTGTAGAAATTTGCGTTGGTAGGAGGTTGGTGTGTGTATGTTAATGTCTAATGGTGATCTTATTGGCTAAAGACTCACCTTAGTAGCCTAACTTACAAAAGACCACTATAATAGCTAAAACGTAATTTTTAAAAATTTGTAGTTCGAATATTGTTGAAAGGTTTTTGAATAGCATGCTAATGTGCTAAAAATATTTAAAATTTCATGCAAAGGAATTGGGATGTATGATTGAAAATTTCCCTTGATAATGATGAATCATGTTTAGAAAATAGAGATAACTGGGCAAAAGTATCTGCTATCTAGTTTGGTATTTGAAGTTTTAACATATTATTTACACTTAATGACTATGTTAGGTCCTGACCATTATTTCAATCCACAAAGTAAAATTCTTCTTTGTTGTCAATAATTTTTTATTTATGGTGCTAGAGAAAACTACTTGGGAAAAAAAAAAAACAGAAGTGAATCTCCTTAGCTTTTTGTGGTGTACTTGAAAGTCTTACTATTAGGCTTTATGCTGTCAACCTGAAGATACTTGTTTTAACATATCTGTCCCTCAAAGGCTCAAACGATTGATCACAGAAATTGGGATGATATTTTAGAGCTTGATATATATTTGAAGGATATGTATGTGAAAAGAAAGAAAAGTTGCATCTAGTGCATTGCTCGCAGAAGCAGATTTGACCTCTCTTCAAATTTCAATGTTATCTCCTAAGGCCACATTTCATCATATGCAAGTAGATAATTATATTATCTTTTAGATAAAGGAAACATAAATCTGCTTAAGTAGTTTTTTGTGTGTTTTTCTCTTTCTCTTTTCAGGGTATGGGAAGGTTCGTTGTTTATTTCTGAATACTAATAATGACATTTCAAACCAATGGTTCTTTAGGATTATGAAATCAATTGATGATGTTCTTCAGCTTTCTCAAGTATACAGTCAAAAGTTGTGGGAGCCTGGAGTTGTTCTAGTTGAATTTGTCTTTTCAATCGTATGGCAGTTACTTGAAGCATCATTACATGATGAAGGGTTACTAGATCACACTACAGAGAATAAGCCTATATGGCTATGCAGGTCACATGACATGGATATTGATGAACATGACAGCTTAGGTGAAAAGAAAACTGAGGATGTTGAGGGGTTTCAGAAGAAAAATACAGCAATGGCTATAGAGATTATCGCAGAATTTTTGCAACACAAAATGACTTCAAGGATCCTTTCCTTAGTTCATTGGAACATGTAAGAACTTAATTATGATATGCATTGCATTAGGTAAACCAGCTAAATACTCATTTGAGTGAATCTCAATTAAGGCTTTAGAACCTTTTATTGAAGGGAAGTTATCTCTGTAGGCCATCATATTGGAAATCTTTCGTTCACCAAACACAGCTGCTTGTGTCAAACTCTCCAACTTTAAGGAATTTAGGAAATAATAACGCAGAGACCCTTATGAGTTTGTCGCAAAATATCCATGCGGTTATTTCTCATGAGTTCAAAATAAAATCTAAGGTGAGGACTAAAGAAGTCATATGTGCTGGTTCGCCCATGTCTTTTGCTGCGCAGTCTTATGGGGATAGTTGGTCTTCACTCTGGCTTCCTATTGATCTTATTCTGGAAGATGCTTTGGATGGAGGACAAGTGGCAGCATCTAGTGCTATTGAGATTATTACAGGTATTATTTTTTTTAAGTGAAAATGTTGGGAATAATAACTATACAAGGAAGAAAAGGAACTCGTTGAAAGAGTCTAATTAACTGCTTTGGGTTCATAGTTATTATGGTTCCTTTTCTTCTGTCCCTACGCGCAGATATTTTGAGTCTTTCCAGGTTCGTCTTTTTGGTTTCCTTCAGAAATTAATATGGTTCATATAATTTCAAGGACCACATTGTGGTTTTACCCAACAGAATTAAAATAAATCTTACTACACCTTCTGATTCAAGTCAAAGAGAGAGGAGAAACTGGAAAATGTTATACGCCCCAGCCTATGAAACATTGACACCTTCTATCTTCATCTTGTTGGAAAGTTGTCTTAATTGTGCCCTATTTTGGGCCTTAATTGAAACCTCGAGGAGTGTGTTTAGCCTCAAATTACCTAGAAATATGACTTATGTAGAACTTATAAAACTTTGACAATCCTCACATTACAAGCTAATTTTATCTGTTTGGGTTAGGCTCTAAGCCCAAATTCTAAGACATGCCAGAATCATGCCAAAATACACCACAAGTGACAGTCTCTCTTTTTGGCAGACAGAAAGGATTAGAAAGCAGCCAGAAAAGGATCTATAGAAATTGCAAAATGCTGGGTGAGGAAGTGGATATTACAATAAAATCTGCCTTGTAACAATTAGAACTGCTGCTATACTATAAAAAAAAGTTGTTAAAAGATGATGGGAAAGGAAACGTGAATAGTGATCTTAAGTTTTTCCATGAGAGGATTGTGACATGGAAAAAAAATCCAAATGGCATCTTTTGGGTGGGAGTTGAACTGAATACTTGATTTAAATGACAAATTTCTTGTATTTTTATTTCCAAATCAGTGTCATATTATTTATTTAATCTTGTAACTGCAGGTTTGGTGAAGACTTTACACGTAGTTAATGGCACTATGTGGCACAGAACATTTTTGGGGCTATGGGTTGCAGCACTGCGTTTGGTTCAAAGGGTTGGAACTGTTCCAACAAAAAGGGTATGGTGCCGATGATACTCCCGGAAATATTGCTTGATAAATTTCTTCCTGTGTATGATCATTAAAAGCGAAAGACCGTACTGCATGTCATTTCCATTTTACTTTTTCTGTGTTGGCACATGGCTCCTTTGCGTTTAATTGATTCATTGGTCCTTCATAAAAGATCTAGAGACACTGAAAATTTGCATGCAATTGTACTTTACATAATATTCACAACAACAAATCTAATATTATATTATTCACCCTGTTATTTTAGGAGAGAGATTCAAAAGAAGGTCCTATACCTCGTCTTAATACCTGCATGTGTATGCTACTGAGCATTACAACCCTCGTGGTAACTTATATTATTGAAGAAGAGGAAGGTCAATTGATTGAAGAAGCTGAACATAGCCCTACAACAAGCAAAGGAACAGAAAAACCAGCTCTGGGAAAGTGTCGTGGGGAACTAATTACCAGTTTACAGCTATTGGGTGATTATGAGTCCTTACTCACTCCACCTCAGCCTGTTCTTGTGGAAGCCAATCAAGCTGCTGCCAAAGCTATTTTGTTCTTATCAGGAAATCCTGTTGGTAGTGGATACATGGAATATACAAATGGCTTGCCGATAAAATATTGTGAGTAATTTCTTTTATTGTGGTAATGGGGAATCTGTAAAGATTTCTTTTTGGCGGTAGACTTTGTACTTCTAACTGATATGTATCCTTCTATGATTTTGTTGCTTCCCCAAACAAGAAAACACGGGTCTCCCTGTGAACATACAGTCAACATTGCTTATCAATTTAATTTTTTCTCCCTCACTCTATCTCACACATATAACAATTATAGTTGTCCATAGTTTTATTGGTGGCGCTGGCACCTTTACCTGTGATATTTAATCACATTTTGGTAATCTGGTCATCTGGCAGTGCTCTTTTTGCCTCTGTAATTTTCTTTTTCGTATAACGCTATTTCATAAAAGTCTGTTCATATTTTGTTCTGGATCCCTTATTTTTTATGCCTTTGGTGTATAGGTGACGCTGTTTTTCTTGTATGTTTTTCCATGCAGCTGGCAACTTACGGCATCTAATTGTTGAGGCATGTATTGCCAAGAACCTACTTGATGCATCAGCTTATCTATGGCCTGGCTATGTGAGTGCATGCAGCAATCAAATTCCTTGTAGCATTTCTAATCATGTCCCTGGCTGGTCTGCTTTGATGGAGGGGTCACAGCTAACTCCTGAATTGGTTAATGTCTTAGTTGCAACTCCAGCTTCCAGGTAAGCTGCATCATTCATAGTTCATATGTTCTGTGTCCCTTTCAATCCCCTCTTAAATTTGGTTTCAGAACGGAAAAATTTGAGGAAGTGGTTGACTTATGTAAATTAGATGGAGGGGTTTTTCTAGAATTTTAATCTTTCCAAAATGCTGCTTTGGCAACTTTTTTTTAGTCTCCTGGTGGTGGTTTAGGGGTAGAAATATTGTTCGTACTTTGAATTGTTGACGTTGTGTTCATTCATTCGATCAGAAAATTCATGAAAAGTCTTGGCTCTTATCATTCATGCTACTGACGTGGAGTACTGTTCATACTTCAGTAGTGGGTGCATTTTATGCTTTAATGTAATTTAAATATGTTGATATTATTGTAATGCGTGAAGGAATCTTCAAAACTTTAATATATTAAAATATTGACGTCGTATGCAAATCGCATAATATACAACAGATATGGAATAACGGAAACAACATATATATGCTATACAGTATTAAGGGTTGCTATAGAATACATTTCTTTAGTATAGGCTTTATTGCTCCCATAGCTCCTCGATAAAGGGATTTATTGATCTGGAAAAAACATCGAGATTCTTGTCTTTTAGATCAAATATAGATTTATAATTCAAAGACACTAAATACGCAATACACATTTACGGAGTCTTCGTGTGTAAGTGAAAGTGGTGGCTATCTGATCAAGGATAGTATTGCATAATAGCTCCTCTACATTACAGCATGTCGTGCATCCTTCTTTTCATGAAGCCAATATTAGATGCCCTCTTTTGAAAATTTAAAGGCAACTGAATTTCATGGATTTTGATGTAAGCTTAGCAGAGATTGAGAAAATATATGAAATTGCAATCAAGGGTTCAGATGAAGACAAAATATCTGCTGCTACCATTCTGTGTGGGGCATCTCTGGTACGTGGGTGGAATGTACAGGTACTGTTTTTAGCATTCCAATTTGACCAGACTTCCACTTTTTTCTTAGTTTTTAGCTTGTTTGGTGTGTCTTCTGTCCCTTTAATTTTTTCAGTTATTTGTTCATCATTATCTTTGTTTGCAGGAGCTTACCCTTCTTTTTATCACAAAATTGCTTTCGCCTATAGATCCTCCTAATTACTCTGGGGCTGACAGCCATTTGACCAGCCAAGCTGCCTTTTTAAATGTTTTACTTGTGGGAATCTCATCTGTAGACTCTGTTCATATATTCTCCCTACATGGTTTGGTATGCTCTGTTTTTTATCCTTGTAGTTTAACAGACGTTTAATTGCCAACTAACCTTTTTTATTTTAAGTGAAATTTTTATCAAGTCTTTTTGTAGTATAGGAAGGCTCTATCATAAATTAAGTTCAGTTTTCATAAAAGCTAAAGGAGGATGGAAGGCTATAGAGAACTAGTATATGTTGCATGTACAGTCTTCGTTCATATGCTGTGTTTTGCCATTTACTACAGGTTCCATTACTTGCGGCAGGACTAATGCTAATAACTGAGGTTTTTGGATCACGTGTTCCAGAAGCCTCGGGGACTCTTGCAACTGGAGAAAAACTCACTCATTGGGAGGTATTTTCTAATGCATTTACTCTTTTGCTGAGGTTTTGGCGGTTTGATCGTCTACCTGTTGAACAAGTGAGAAGCAATGCAACAGCTCCACCATTTGGATCACTACTTAGTCCTGAATGCCTTTTATTAGTTCGAAACAGTAAATTGGCATCGCTTGGAAGAACAACAAAGGATCAGAAAATGCTCAAAAGATGGTCAAACATTTTAAGCTTTCCTGCAGACCCTGTATTTATGGATTTCTTCCCAAAATTAAACTTTTGGTACCGGAAACATCAAGAAGGCATTGCTTCTACCCGCCCTGGTCTTGTGCCTGGAGGGCCTGTTCATTGGATTGTCGATGCCCTACTAAGCATGATGTTTTCGAAGGTAAGTAATGGAGCCGAACCTTCGACACCTACGACTTCAGGAAACAACAGTTCATCTGGACTTGCATTGGATGATGCTTTAAAAGTGCCTGCCTGGGATATCCTCGAAGCTATTCCCTTTGTTCTGGATGCTTCGTTGACATCCTGCGGTTATGGGAAACTCTCTACCCGTGACCTTGCTACAGGTATGCCTTCTTCTCTATCTGTGTCCATAATTTTTAACTTGAACTTAGAAGGTATCATATATATTGAGTCAGGACAAGATTATAACGAGGACTTAGGCTACATAATCTAAGAATGTCACACCCTGGAGATTATGTCTAAACTTAATAAGTCCTAAAATAACTTAAATAAGCAAAAGAAATAAATAAATAACCGAACACAATCCTAAAGCTTCAATTTGATTTGAGAGCCAACCACCTTTTTTGAAAAAAAAACAATTTAAAAAATATTATATATATATATATATATATATATATGATAATAATAAATATAAATGAAATTTTAAAATAAAATAATATATTATATAAGGTTATCGAAGAATTATATAAAATATATAGAACATCAACCTATCCTTATCAGTCTGTTTTCGAAAAATTAAATAACCATCTTACTTTATTATTCCTTAAAGTATTACCCTTTCTAGAAAATAATCATAAAATATGTTTACTTATTCGATTTTTATGAGAAACAATGTATTTAGAGACAATTATATTAGAAAACGTTAACAAGAAGAAAATTTTACTGTCATTTATGATAGTGAGAGTGAGTTTTATTCTCACTTGTTCATAAATTGTATCTTTATTCCAAGGAATTTTTTTAATTTTCTTCCCCTGAATATGAGAAATGTTAAAGCATTTCTTGTATCAAACCTTCACCTAATTTCTTTCTTTTGTACAGATATAGAAAATGTGTTTTTTCATTAGAAACTTGAAACAAATATCCAAGCTTGTTGAATACAATTTAAGGTAGATTAATTTTTACAATTGAGTAAATAAATAAGTAGCTTTACCTTAAGAAAATGATTTTAAAAATCTACACATGATGGCACCAGCTAGCTCTTTGAAGTGCAGCCACCACTTGAAAATGCTCAATTCGGCATTGGGCAATATGAAAATTACATACTATTGTGCTAATATTGTTTAATATATCTTATGATGGTAATAAGGATGATATAATAATAATAATAATAATAATAATAATAATCATAATAATAATAATGGTATTATGATAATATATAGTGGAGACAGCGGCACAAGTGGAGGAGGTGAGAGTAGTAATGAAGGTAACAAAACTGATTGTGTTCTGATAGTCACATAAACAATAAAAATGACGCATGCAATGGTGATGGTGATGGTGATTAGCACATGAGATCAAGACTGTAACATCGATGTGTATGGATATAAAATAAAGTCTATAAATTATTCATAAACTAAAAATATTATAATTTCTTCCTAAATGTTTGTAGATATAGACAAAAATTTAATTTATTCATGAATAATAAATATTTTAGATTTTAAAATTTAGAAAGACATTTTGTTATGTGTAATTCAAAATTCAGAAATACATGGTAAATTATATAATTTAGAATTATGTGTTATATAATTCAGAATTTAAAATATATGTTAAATTATATTAAAATATATAATTTAAACTATATTTTTAATTTTGGAAAAAAAAAATTGAATGATTAAAATATATTTTGATTAATCTGAAATACTTATATTTTTTTAATGAAAAAGTATATTTTAAATTATATAATCTTGTCATTCGAAGAGGTATTATTATAAAATATATTTTTAAATTACAGCATCCGAAATAATTATTTTGGATAATTAGTTAGAAAATCTGACTAAATGACAAGTTGGTCTGTCCTAACATCCATGGCATGGAGAAACCATGGAGGTGGATGAAGAAAGATCCCTTTTAAGGATTTTGCATATCTTAAAGTAGCGGATGCTTCTTTAAGGTAGTGGAAAAAAATCTTATCGAACTTGAATACCATATTCGAGAAATTTGCACCGGATTGTATTGCAATGCTGATTTTTGAGACTTTTATTTTGTTTACTATGTAATTTGATTTTCACACGTTTTTTTCTCAGGTCTCAAAGATCTAGCCGATTTCCTTCCGGCTTCTTTGGTTACTATTGCAAGCTATTTTTCAGCTGAAGTTACAAGGGGCGTATGGAAGCCAGCTTTAATGAATGGAACTGACTGGCCCAGCCCTGCCTCAAATTTATCCCATGTTCAACAAGAAATAAAGAACATCTTAGCAGATTTCAATGTCCCAAGCCTTGATATAGGTAAAGTTCTCTATGATTTGTTTAGATCGAGTTGCAAGTATAAAAAAAAATTGAAAAGTGAGATTTTTTCAGGTGGGAGGAAGAAAGTAAAAATTGTATGAAAATTTGTAGTTGATATGATTGATGTGATAGAATAAATTTTTAAAATATAAGTTAAAGGTAAAATAAATTTTAAATTAAAATATATTATCAAATCATACTAAATAAAAGAAATATGTTTAAAATAATAGTATATTAAAATAAATTATATAATAAAGTTCAAAATTTTAAATTAATTAATTTTGTTTTGATCATTAATTTAATATTTTTATTTCCGATATTATTTTATTACAATATGAAAGCATATATATTCAGTAAAATATTAAATTATTTTATTTTATTTATTATTTTAATTTTTTATTATGTATTGTTATAGTATAAAAACATTTATTAATAAACATTATTATTTTAATTAATCATTTAAATTCTTTTTTATTATAGTGTAAAAACTTATACAAATAAATATTAATGATATGACTATTAAAACAACAATAATATATTAAAGTTAAATAATAATAAAGCATTTATACACATGATTTCTAGATAATCATATATGTATATATTTTCTTTGCAAATAGACTCTGAATAGTGTCAAAAGTTAAAATTAAAAATTTACCTCGTTTTTTCACACTTTTTTATGAATTGATTTTCACACTTTCGTCTCTTTTCAGTCTGTATAAATAGTATTTGAATAGATCCAAACACAATGTTAATCTCCACTCTATATTTTTATTCTTTTGAGTTTTCTTTAAAACATCAAGGAGAAGAATTCGAACAGGTGGTCTTAAGGAACAAAAGTAAAAAGTAACTAATGTAAGAAAACATTTATCATATTACTTATTTGCAGCAGGAAATCCTGACATTATCTCAAAGATGCATATTCTTTCAAGAGCACAGGAGGAGTTATATTTATTTATTTATCAACTGACTGAATGGTTGACCAATGAATATCCACCTGTAACCTTTACCTGCATTTAGTATTCTTTGTGGAAAAAAAAAATGTCCATTATATTGACAGTATTTTTTTTTAATTCGCTGTAGATGGAAAGTCTCCACCCACACTTCCTTTGCCTTTGGCAGCTTTTGTAAGCCTGACGATAACATACAAACTTGACAAGGCCACTGAACGATTCCTTGCCCTGATTGCCCCTACTGTGACTGACCTTGCTTCTGCTTGCCCCTGGCCCTCCTTGCCCATTGTGACGTCTTTGTGGGTCCAGAAGGTGAAGCGTTGGAGTAACTACTTTGTGCTCTCTGCTTCCAGCACTGTTTTCCACCACAACAGGGATGCTGTAGTTCAACTACTTAAAAGTTGTTTCACATCCACCCTTGGCCTTGGCTCTGTCTGCATTTATAATAATGGCGGTGTCAGTGCCCTCCTTGGTCATGGCTTAGTTCCTCAAATATCCGATGGGATCTCTCCAGTTGCTCCAGGAATTCTTTACCTAAGAGTGTATCGGTCTATTGGAGATATCGCGTTATTGATTGAAGAAATTGTGCCTATTCTAATGCTTTCGGTTAGAGACATAGCGAGTGATTTGCCCAAGGGGGTTATATGGAAATCAAAGAAAACCCATTTTGGGATCAAATATGGCCAAGTATCTCTGGCCAGATCCTTGGCACGTGTGGAACATGCCGCTCTACTCGGGGCTTCATTGATTTGGATATCAGGTGGACCAAAGTTGGTTCAATATTTGATAAGTGAGACTCTGCCTTCCTGGTTTTTATCAGCTTCCATGTTGGAGCAGGGTGGTGGAGAATCTGGAGTTATGGTTCCCATGGTCAAAGGTTATGCACTGGCATTTTTTGTCTTTCTTAGCATAGCATTTGCCTGGGGTATTGACAAGTCGCATGCACCCAAAAGACTGGCGAAGGTTATTGGATTGCACATGGAATTTCTTGAGAGTGCCCTGAACAGGACTACATCAATGCATTGTGATTGTGCTACTTGGGAGGCCTATGTTTCATGGTTTGTGAGCTTGATGGTGAGCCGAGCTCCGTCGTGGATTGGGGAAGTTGATGAGGATTTGCTGAAGAGACTGAGCAGGGGACTAAGTCGTATGGATCAACACGAGTTGGCTCTTCGCCTGTTGGAAATTGGAGGGATACGTGTGATGGGTGCAGCAGCTGAAATGATAATTCAATTTAAACGTATCTGAACTGGTAAATACTATACTCATTCATTCTTTGATTCCTTAGATAAGGGCTTTTTCTTCAGTATAAACGGTATTTATTGATATACTATTTATTTATTCTTCAGATAGAAATTGGGTAAAAGTTACTTCCACCAAATAAACTAAAAAATTTGTCAAACTATTCAGTAGCCACACTACAAAGATTTGACACATTGGTTTTATATCTATCCAATAGAAAAATGAAAACAGATCTTCTTTGCAATGATTTCGGCCAAGTGGCTTTTGCACTATTGCATAGTTACTTTTGCTATTCTGGTAAAAGTGGCTTTAATATCAGTTGTGGCATGAACCGTTTTTTTCTTCAAGCTGTCCCTACGTTATTTTTCTTAGAGTGCAGTTCTTTTTTTCGTGGATGATATATGTAACAAAACCTGTACATGCGAATGTCGTTAGCACCAAAAGCATGCAACTTCATCATAATCCACTATTTATCTGTCTTCGATCTTATGTAATGTAATTCTCATACAGTAAATTTCTTCAATCATTGCAAGCAACCCTGAAGCTGATGGCAATCTATCTATTAAGGATGAAATACATTTCTGCAAGAAATTCATTTCGAATATGCTGGATTGATCCATAGTAGTTTTTACCATATTATAAAGTTTTATAAAATAAAACATTAAATGATGAGAGCAAAATTCTGAAGTGACTGTCTTTAGTTAGTTTTATTCTGAAAATATATACACGCTAAAAAGTAATTAGGCTGCTAGCTTCGTGAAGTCACAAGGAAGGGTATTGTATGTATATTTTTCTTGTATATAAAAAAAATACTGTTTTACATTAGAGCCTTAACCAACCAGTTTGGATATTGAATCTAACGATTCAAAAATAAATAACTACTAGTTATTTGTTTAAAAATAAAGACAATAAAAAATCACTTCCATGAACCTACTTTTTACACAGTTTTGGAAAATTAATTTAATCATTTTTGGAACAAATGATGTAACAAATAAGGCACATCATATTGTCACACTATTCTACCAACCCCACAACAATTAATATATTGATGCAAATTAGTAGAGAGATCAATTTTGAAATATATAAAAAAAAGACGAAATTAATGAAATTGAAACAAATAAGTTTAACTAATTATATTTAATATTTTCTTTTACAAAAACATTCTGCGAAATTTTCTGGGAGAAAATAATTATGCATAACGGAGAAGATCTGAAGATTACTATTATATTGTTAGAACTTTTAAAATTTTAATTATTTAAGAGACGTTTCGTAAATGATTTTCAGGTAATTATTCTCATTATTTTAAGATTTTATATTTTGATTCGAATAAGATTTCAATCGTTAAAAATATATTTAATTAAAATTAATCCATTTTTTTTATTTTAGCAGAGGAAGACATTCCACAGTGGCAAAAGGCAATCACATGTTGAACTTGCAATAAAAAAATAAAGAATATAAATTTTAGGCTATTATTCTGACGAGATGCGTGGTGTGCACACTTTGTGGGATAACCTATGCCAAAGTGGCATTGTAACAACATTCAGTGTAATGTTCTGCTTAAATCCTTGCGAATAATGCCAGAATATTGAATTGGACAAATATTGTATCTCTCCAAAAGCAAGAACAGAAGTCACAGATAACAGTACTGCTACAAACGGATGAAAATTTTTGTCAAGGAGGTAAATTGGAAGAATTTGATAATTAAATTTTAATATTTTCTCTTATAACTTGAGGTAATATTTTTAAACTGATTTTAGAACATAAAAAAATAAAAAAAAATGAAAAACTAGAAAATCACATAAAAGACGTCATCTCATTGCAAAATTGAAACAGCACGAGAGGAAACACGAAAATGAAGGATCCACCAATAATCATTCGTTGTTATAACCCAGCTATTATACACTGGCATTTTTAGCTGTTTTCTCTTTCGGGATCATCATTGTTGTTGAACAAGGGGAAATAAAGGTGCCATCAGTTTCAACTTGACTACACTATAAACTTGTTCAATGTATTGACCACATATTTATAATTCTTTGAGAAGATCAAGCTTCGTCAGGATTTATACAAATTAGTTATAGGTTTATTCTAAAACTGATCCAAAAACTCAACAGAGATTTCTCTCAATTTCTTCACCCTAAGTTCTCACTTCATTAGCATTGTATTTTTGTAAGAGTTGTACAGAAAAAAAAATGATAACTTTGACTTACTTAAACAAGAAATGATTTTGAATAAAAGTTCCCATCTTCTTTAAATAATTACCCTTATATAATTTACAAGCAGTGTGGGTGTAACACTTTGAACACCAAACTGATGTGAAAAATGACATACCTAGAATTCTCCAGTGAGGATACAAGCCAGCAAAACATGTCGATTCCTAAATTTAAGGTACCGTACTATATGTATGCAGCATTTTTCTTGCATATAGAAAGATAATGTTTTCGATTAGAGTCTCAACCAACCGGTTTGGATATTGATTAACAATTCTAAAGTAAATACTCCTTTATTCATCAAAAAATAAAGACAATGTGAAATCAATACCATGAAACTACTTTTTACACAGTTTTCAAGCATACATTGCTCAGTATGCGTTCTCACCAACTCATTATTACCTCAATCTACAAACCTATAACTGAATGACAAAATTTTCAAAGTTCGAGGGAATGTAGTCCTTTTAAATGGTATAATTACTCGCCTCAAACAAAACACAGCTATGAGACTTCATTTTATATTTCATCTCAGGGACAATTTCACCACTGCTTGAGAAAAAACCTGGAAATGGAAGTGTTGTGTCAACTAAGCGGAACCATGACATCCCTTGTGGAGGCAGAGGTAAAACTGTAGTTTCTGGTTGATCAGCTGCATTGAAAGCAATAAATAGATCCCCAGATATATCAGAAGATACAGAGCTATCTGGGAACTTTGCTGCTTCAGTCTTCAAATTCATGGCCAGGAACTTGCATGATGGATCTTCCCATCTTGGTGGAGCCCCATCACTTCCATACCATTCTATGTTTTCTTCTTTTAAGAAGCTCCTTCTCTGAAGAACATCACTTCTCCTCTTTCTCAGTGAACTCATAAAGAAAATGAATTGTGAGATTTGTTTACCAAACCCTGTTGTCACAGCACTCCAAGTGATGGGCTTTATATCATCATGTGCAAGAGAAGCAGCAGAGGAGTGGGCACATTCATCTCCCATGTTCAGAACAGGTACTCCTAATGACACAAACAAGACAAAGAGGAAATTACGGATTTGTTTGAGCCGTGTTTCAAGGACACTGGTGTTGTTTGTGGCTCCTTCTTCCCCACAATTCCAACTTAATTCATCATCACTGTTGAAGCTAACCAAGTCTACAAGAGAAAATCCCAAATTCTTGGCAATGTAGTTAAAAGAGAATGCTGGGCCTCGTCCGCCAGAAAACATGTCTCCACTCCCACAAAGTCTTGTTGCAAGGTCGCTAAGAAGACTTTCACCCCTTAAAAAGTTCCTCACATCATTACAAAATCTTGCATTCATTTCGGCCCATCTCATCCAATGAGGAAAGTGAATCTCATTGGCTACCATGGCATGAGGATCCCAACAATCTGCAATGATTTTGGTCTTGGAGAGTACTGGATCAAAAGCAATTGCTTCAACTAATGGTGGTCTGGACAAGCACTCCCCATGAAATCCCCTCAGCAGGTGTGAAGCATTTATGAAAGAGAAGCCATCAATGTGAAACTCAGTCACCCAATGCCGCAGACTATCCAGAATCAAATTGTGCACTATAGGATAGTTACAGTTCAAAGCACTATGTATCTTCAAATCACCAACTCCATTTGGTAAATAGTAGGATGAGTCATCGATTCCCTGTAGAGCACCAACCTCAGCAGTGTTGGAGAAAACTACTTCCATAAGAACTTCTATCCCATTGGCATGCATAATTTTAACCATCTCTTTCATAGAGGCCATAGTAGATTCAGGATCACCAGATGGTCCATAAATGTGCATCAGGGAGAAAAAATGGCAGGGAAAATATGGTCCTTTTTTTCCATCAAATGTGAAAACCGGCTCCAGCAGAACAGCATTCACACCTAGATCTTTAAAATGCTGAACCTTCTCAGCCAAACCAGTAAAGGTTCCAGCTGAACCACTTGGGAGTTGGCTTGACTCATGCTGTGTAAAGCGTTTGACATTCAACCTGTAAACCACTAGTTCCTCCATGGCCAAATCTGGGTGAAAGTCACCACCCCAGTCAAAACCAGGTTCCTTTCTCAACCATCCCAGATTCTGCACTAGTCCAAGACCACCAGGACAAGAATTAGCGACAATCTTAGCATACGGGTCCAAAACAACGTGCTCAACAGAACTATCACCTCTGTTCTGCTTATGAACACCCCCTCTGAAGCGAAAACCATAGCTCACAAAACTCTTGACACTCTCAAACGAGACATGCCACATGTCACCTGACCTATTCACATAGGGATCCAAATCAACCTCCAAAGCAGGCTTCTCCACACCCTTCTCATCATACAAGCACAAAACCACACTCTCAGCATGTCTCGAGAAAATAGCAAAATTCACAGAGCCATCAGGAGAATAAGAGAGCCCCAAAGGACCCGGGTAACCCGGAAGCAACCCAATCGGCACGCAAAAATTCGTTCTCCTGTGGCTTCTAATCTCCAACCCTGCATCCAAAGACGACATCAAGAAAAATGACAAGTACAAAGGAACGTATTTGGCATCGAATTCCAACTCAACTCCAAACTTGCCAACAGATGTTTGCACCAAAGGACTAACATTCATCCGCTTTGCCGCAATCTCACTCAAACCAGTCGAATCCATATCCACAAAACAAGATGAATCACCTCGATACACACCCCAACACAACACCAATGTTTCACTTTCACCATAATGATTCGCATCCAACGAAGAAATCTCAATGTAAACAAAATACCTATCTTTTTTCTTTGTGACATAAACTTTCACCAAACCTCCACCAGTTTCCGTCCTAAACAAATAAGCCAACGCCCCTTTCAGGTCTTCGGGCCGGGCCAAGGTTCCGACTTGCTGCTCCGTCTCATCAATGGACAATCGTGAAGTGGCACATAATTTCGAAGATGGGTTTCGGAAAAAGGGGGGAAAGAGGTTTTCCGATCCAAGTTGGTGGTGCTTCCTTTGGATCAAGGGTCTGTAAAAACAAAAACTTTTGGCTTGGAATTTGTGTTGATTGAAAGGAATCAGTGAGAATGAGAAGAGTGATACAACACTTGCCATAGTTGAATCTGAGGAAGGAAATTCAGTTGTTGTTAATTAGAGCATTGCATGAGGTTTGACTGAGAGAGATTACAGTGAGGTTGTTATGCATGTGTGAGTGAAGATATATGTTAGCTCACTCATTTTCGTAGAATATGTGACTTACTAAATTTAGTGGAGTTTTCCTTTCTGACTTTTTTTTTTCTTTTATTTAATTAACCATTGTTTAACCAGTGAGGAATATGAATGGAAAAAGATTACAATATTAGAAATAATCGATATAAAATTTTAAAGTAGATATATTTGAAAAGCAATGGGATTCACCAATATTTTTTATTTATTTCTTTATTTTCATATTATTTTTTTTCAATCAAATACCTTTAACTTTTATTTTCATTCATCATTTCTATTTTCATTCACTTTTTATTTCTCCAACCAAATAAACCATTAAAAATAGGTACTTATTTTTACTGGTAAACTAAACTATTGTTCATCGATTTTATCTGGACTTCACCAAACCTTACCGAACCAATATTCGGAGAGGATTTGATGAATAATGAGATAAGAGAATAAGAGATTGTGTGTTGTGTCAAATAATCCTTCAAGGGACCGCATTACTTCTGATGTTTGCGTTTTTTGAAGAAAGAAAGGACAATTCTATGCTGTCTTCTCTCAACTCTCTCACTCACTCCTCACCGTTGCCTTCCTTTTCAAAAATGACTTTTTCGTTGTAACTATCATCACAAACAAACATCTCTTAATCATTTTTCAGTGCATAATTCATTCTTTCCATTGAAGAGTTTTGTCGTTCTTGGGCTTCTCCATCTACAAGACTGTATAAACACCGTCGAATGAACCAATCACCATGCAATAAATGTATATAAAAAGTGGTGAAAATTTTGAGAAAAAACGTAGTGTAAAATTCTTCTGTAAAGATACTTATTTTCATCCCAGGGGTTTGTTTCTGTTATTGTACATATTGAACACAGTCTTTTCTACATTAATTATACAACAGCGTAGAACGTACTGATATTTACACAACAAATAACATTTTTGGAAGGCAATGGATAGCAACAGGATGTTATGCAATTGGTTCTGGGAATCCTGCTTGATGCATCTCAAATTTCAACTAAAAATAGCTGATTCTCATTCACTTAATCACTTCAATCCATAAACTTTTCTTGAAATCTCAAATGGCAATTGTACCTTAGCAACCGCCGGTTTCACTTTCAGATTTGCCAACCCTACGAGTAGGTCTCGTTGTCTTAATTAGTGGATTATCCTCTTCATCATCAACCACTGCTGGTTTTTCAAAATCATTGTCCTGAAAAACTGGGTGTTGGTAAGCATTCTGAAGGTAAACTCTCAGGTTTAAGTTTGGCTCAACGGCCCGTTCAAGTGTATCCTTCACCATTGCTTCCTGCCAAATCTCAAATATGTCAGCTAATACAGACACTTAAAGAACAATCAAGTAAAATGCATTGAACTTTTCTTTAAAATAAATTTTGTTTATATGTCTTTGTATTTGTAAAAATTTAGTGAATAGGAAGATAACTTTAATTTATGAAAAGTGTTTTATTCTTCTATATAGACTTGTGAATAACCATTTTCAAACAAATTGATCAGCAGATATCTCTGCCAAACCACATAGCATAACTTGTTTACTTAAAATATAGGTATATGAGTTTTCATTCTTGTATGATACTTAATTTTTTTATTTTTACTCGATGTAAAACTTAAACTCAAACTTGAATTTCAAACAATTTTCTCCTCACTTGTGAATTCCTTCACAATGACCCTTCCTCGAGTTTTTCACATTTCACAAACTACAAGTACCCCTTACTTGTACACTGCATTCACATTTCACAAACTTCGCATTAGCACAAAAAGTAACATTATTTCATTGTAAATTTACTCAACTGGTTCATTTTTACTCAATCTGAGACCTAGACTCGTACATGGATTAATCCAACCCTCTGAAACATACAAAATAAAACTCTAACATGTATGCATACTTATAATTGCTTAACCAACCTGTAGTGGAAATTTTACAAATGCAGATTCGAAGAGGCCTTTACAATATCTGTGAAACCAGAATGTCAAGATAGGTTGTGCAATAAGCGCTAGCGTCGACGTCTCTGTACCTCTTGTACTTAACAATCCCATCAGAAGAATTTGAGATATAATCAAGCCCATAACTACTCGGCCATGGACGTCTGGCCAAAACGATCCTCCACTCTCGTATTGCTGGTTATACACATTGATAATCTTTGCACAAGAAAAAAAAGTGCTGATTAAGCATTACTATAAACGTGATCATTTTACTCAAACATTTAATGTTAGAAAAGAATTTTGTTTAGATAATGCATAAACTACAACAATAAAATATTGCTGAAAAGTGTATGCAGACTCACCTGGTGCCGAAAGATCAAGTAGGCAAAACCAAAGAAGATTACAATAAAGGGGAGAAGAAAAGGTGTGACTGGAGCGTAGACTTGCCCCAGCATGAAATATAACTGGATGCGAGGTTCAGACGTGGCAAAATCCAAGCTTCCAGGATCCATTGCCATCTCTCTGTCTTGTTCCGTCTTCACCAAGAATGCGTTTTTCAGGTGGAAAGTAATTAACGGAACTAACCTGAGAACCTCTGCAGCTATTCCAGCCCAACCATCGACCATTATGTATGTGATGAAAAATGTGGCTTTCATGGGGATTGTACTGCCAACTGTTTTTGTGAAACTGCAAATTAATATCCATGTCAGACATTGCCGAGTTCAGTTTTACTCCTGACATTTTTTTGTGTTGTTTTCTATTAATTATTATAAATATATTATTTTGATACTTTAAAAATGTTTTCTAATATATTTTAAAATTTTAAAATTAATGTTCACAAATATATATTATAAAGACACAGTAGAGAAATAATAAAAAAAAATCACTAGAAAATCTAAATTTTAGTTGATCTCGATGTCCAAATAAAAGAAATCTAAACTAAAAAAACTCAGAGCGTACTCTGCAGAGGTCTGATTAAGAAACTGCTGAAGTTGCTGAAATGCTGTTCCTGTTATTACACTCCCAAGGAATACGTTGATGAGAATAAACAAGTAATATTTGGAAGCTGACCTCCGATCCAAACTTGAAAGGGAAGTAAAACCTTCAATTTTAGACATCGCCATGAGAATTTTCGGAAGCACCGCGAGAAATATCTTCAATGCTATCCCTGGAAGAAATCCTTGAACGAGAGACTTGATAGATGGCCTGCAACGAGTAACTCAGTGCATGAAGCCACACACCCATTACAGAAAGGAATGCCGCTTTTGCAGACAATAAATATTCCATAGTAAGCCACTTAAATATTTTACTAATTCACTCAATAAAAGCTTTCAACATCAACTTAATTGAAGGCACATCTCTTATTAGGAAACCATACTAAAAACCTTTGCGAAGCTGCATTTAATCTTATCTGAAAAAAAATAGTAAGCACATATTTAATACCTCTAAATGTATAAACAAATGTTTAATTCTATGTACTTTATATAGTATAAAAAAAATACACTTTGAAAAAGAAATTAATGTTAGTGTTACTTTTAAAATAGTTATCAAATTTATAATACATTGCTTATAACAGAATGGTTTGTAAAAAAACCTTTTTGAGCGCATAGATATGCTTATAAAAAAGTTTACACCAAATTAGTATTCAATTTACTAACCATAATTGATTAATTTAATATTTGAATCGTATAAGAAATAACATTTTTTTAGTATTTAAAGTAAATACCGAAGTTCCTGACATTTTATTATTTCAAAATTAAAATGATGTTTTTGTAATCTGTAAACTGGACTGATTTATATTCTAAATTTTAGAAAATAATTTGGTGTGTATTTAGAAACTAAGGCTTTAAACATCTTGGAAGAAGATTAATAATTTCTAATCTTGTATTATAAATTAAAATTATAAACTTGAAGGGTTCTCAAAGTCCTTATAATCTCGAATATGTATTTCTAATAGGCTCTTTCTTTAGATGTTATTTTCAAATTATCCTAGTTTTTTTTTAAAATATATACAAATAAACATTTTTAAACTTTATTTACATATAGATTCATTTATGTTATGATTCACAAGTCATAATTCAAGGAGTCAAAGTTAGAATTCAGCTTCCATAAAGGGGGGGTGAAGGAGGATCTAAGTAGTTTACACGGTATCTTATGTTTAAACTTAATTTTGGGAAAAAAAGAAAGAAAAATCAAGTAGGAATTTATTAGCAATTTAGCATTCAAAAATAGCATAATAAAATTAGTAACTGGTATGAGATTGTGAGGACTTACTCTTGGATTACTGGCTTCAAGAAAGGAAAGACCTTCATAATTGACTCAATGTTGGCCAAAGATTGGACAAATGCTATTGGAACCATAAAGCAAAATGTGAGGAAAAATAAAGCGACGGTCATGACCAATCTTCTCATGTTCAGCTCAAAATATGGAATTGCTAGATTTTCCCAAAAGACATCCCGAGGCTCTGGAGCCCATTCTGTGAGCCAAATAGTTGGATCACTGGTTTGCTGAGTTTGAGAGCACACAACAGCTCCCCATCGTGTTTTGAATGAAACAAAGGCTGCAGGCATAATAGCATCCGGATTGTTTACAACGCTTTCTCTTTCTGCCGCTTCCTGTTTTAAATTATCGAACACCAAGAAATCAATAACAATTTTCTTAAAATTTTATTTTTAGCTTATGCATAAACTAATTAATAAAAATATTAATTTCATTGTCTTTTCTGAAAATACTTGTAATAAAATTTTTCCAAAAATGTCTACTGACTAAATTTCCATTTTTTCTTATTCTCTTTTTTCCCCTCCCCTTACAGATACAGGCGCAAGATGAATCTTTGCAATTAAATTTACATCATGCATGGAAACTACAAGTTCAAGTAGCAGTCATTCCTGAGATTTTAATTTTAAAATAAACTAATTATTGACAAGCCATATGTTAGTGTATGAGTAACTGCAAGGAAAAACTAAAACCATGCATGCCATTTACAACTTATGCACGTACCACTTGAAATTTGCCGACATAAACATGAGGATAATAATCAAAAGCGAGAACAACCAAATTCGCAAGTGAAATAAGAGCAGGAAATGAAATGAAATGTCCAAGATGTTTTGAATTCCTTCAATATAACAATGATATATGTGGTGATAAGCTCATTATAGTGATGGTTATGATGGGTTTGTAACTTTTTGGTACAAGATATAAAAGTTAAGGGTCATGTGGTGATAGGCTCATTACCAATGGTTAAGATTGGTTTGAAGTTTTCTAGTACAAGATACTAAAAGTTAAGGGACTATGTAGTAATAGGTTCATTATCATGATGTCAACAGGACAGGTAGGATACGGGTAGTACCTTCCCCCATATTCTACTGGATAAAGATCAGCTTTGTATCCGTTTCCATATATGTGTGGATATAAGTTATATAGGTATCTGCATATTTTTTTAAATACCCACATATATCCGCAAGTATCCGCAAAAAGAATTAAAATATTTAACAACATATTTTAACCATAAATTCAAATAAAATACAATACATAACCTTTATAAATTTTAAACAAAGTCCAAATAAACTATTTAAATATTGTTGAATGATAATTTACAAGAAAAAGAGAAATTGTATTTTAAAACCAATTGTTTAAAAACAACTCATTCAAAATCACTATGTTAATATTTTAATAATTTTTAATTTTAATTTTTTTAATTTAAATTAGAGTATAGCAGGTATGTGTATCCACAAATACAAATACTATGAAACATATATTCGCCCGGATAACAAACAGGTATAAAAATTACCCATACCCATTACTTGTGAATATCCATTTACAATAATAGTTTTCTAACCGTTACGGGTTTTATCCATGACTACGGATTTTCTTGAAATCCCTGCCCATTACCCATGGTTATGATTGGTTTGTAGCTTTTTAGTACATGATATTAAAAGCTAAAGGGCTATCTGGTGATAGATCCATTATCGATGATTATGATTGCTTTGTAGCTTTTTAGTACAAGATACTAAAAGCTAAGAGGGTTATGTGCTGATAAGCCCGTTACTTATGATTGGTTTGTAGCTTTTTAGTATAAGATACTAAAAGCTAAGGGGCTATGTGATGATTGGCTCCTGATGAGTACGATTAGTTTTGGCTTAGGCCAAATACCTAGGAGTGTGATAGGATGTTGCCTCATTAGTTAAATAAGTCATGTTAAGAGTCTAGTAAAAGGTGAGGAAGACAAAAGGGCAACATTATGAAAAGAGAGTTAAATGACTTTAAAGAGGATTTAAAGGAGAAAGAACGTTGGGAAAAGGATGAAGACAAAGAGGTCTGAGTAAAGAATATAAAGGGAGAACTACAAAAGGGAAAAGGGACGAACAATAGTGTTTTGGCCAATAGATCTACTTTGATGTTGGCTAGAATGATATCCAATTTCTAAAAGCACAGTAGCTCATCATCTTCAAATTATTTATAGAAGTCGAAAGAGTTGGCAAGATGACCTGATAAAAAAATCTGTGAAAAAAAACTATAATTGTAAAAAGGGATAAGAAGGGTGACGTTGACGTATACATTGTGTAATTTGATCAGTACTCACTTCTTTGCTCAGTGTATCAATTGATTCAGTATAATGATCAATAGCATCGACTTTAGTCCCCAAGAGACCCATGAAACCTGTCTATAGATAAGAAATCAAATCGTGAAAGAAGAGGTTATTAGTGGATGCCACTTTAATTATGGCTATTCTCTTGAAAAAGAAAATGCAAAAAGGAGGTCTCTTCTGCTGAAATTAGAAAAAGTAATTTAATAGAAAATCGTGAAAAGAAAGCTACCCGAGTAGTTGGCCTCCTGGAAGGATTTCTTTCGTATTTGTTTTGGTAATAAATAAACCAGTTCTGTAATGCCTTCTTCTGTGCAACTATTGCAGCAAGCTTGTTCGCATTATAAACAACCTATCAATAATTCATAATAAAATATATTTTTGTTACACGAGAGAAAATCGCATAAGTAATACAAATTTAAGATTCATAATAGAAGATCCTGAATAAGTTGAAGTAAATCTCAGTAAATTACAAATCATAATTCCTAAGAGGAAGGTCGATGTATTAAAATGTTGGGCTTGACCCAAATCCTTAGCTGTAAGTTATATATCAAGATAAGTGAGATATACAGTTCGTATCATGATACAGACTTTTTGTTTGTCTATCAAATATATTATTGTAAGTTACCGTGAGAGTGCAAGTGTTTAAGTGCAATCCTGTACTTCGTATAACAAGGATGTGAGTTGAGTAACACATAAGTAAAAAAAACCTATAAATGTAATGCTTTTTAGTTTTGAATTGAGTGTAGTATTAAATTCATCTGATTAGACTCGTAGCTCATTGAAGAAAATCTCTCCATGTTTCTCTTTTGATTTCTCAACAATTGTAAAATATGTATACTAGTATGGATTGGTAGGTTAAGATTGTGAGAACAAGAGAGAATATATTGTGAGTAATGTTGGAGGAAGGTTGCAACCTCGTCCGTAGAAGTTGCATAGACATAAGGTTTATACCTTTGTCTATATAATTAAAATAGCAATGTGCATGAGGATTTGCAACTTATAAAAAGTTGTAATAGTGGTGGGTGAGTATGGACATGTTGAATCACTTTAAAGTTTAAGCTTGATGTGTTTGCGGTATATTTTGTATTACTACGTGTTTATGTTGCGTTTTTGCATATATACATCTATTTTTCCCATGTTCGGGTCACCCTTTCTGTGAGGGTTTATGTAAGCACACAAAGAGGAAGTGGTAATTCCCAAACAAAAACAACTAAAAAAAATTACATTTTTGACAAATTATTTCTATTTGCAATTAAGTAACATACCTGATGCATTAGATAGTGATTTGGATGGTTGACGCAAAAAAAATGTTCGATGTGCTCAGTGACTGATTCATCGGGATCTGGAGGAACATTCCTCACCAAGACCTGTAAAAAAATGAGTGGTTATTACAAAACAATATTCAGCTTCCTAAAGGACAGCTGGAAATCGGCTGCAATTATTAGCTCAATCCTTCCAATAATGGGAAACAAAAACAAAAACAAAACATGCATATATATATATATATATATATATATATATATATATATTTATATATATATATATATATATATATATATATATAAAAGATAAATGAACGCCGCAACTTAAAATTCTTTCGGAAAGTGACCCAAGAATAAGCATATGGTACTCAACATAGAATACAACAGACAAACATCTGAAAAGGATAGGTTGCTAGGAAGTCTCCTAAAAATACTAAATGCGGATACTAACTTTCAGATCATCAATGTCCAGTTAAATTACAAGCTGGAAGACTATGCTTTGCATTAAATATTCAACATAGAAGATAACGAGCCAGCATCTGATAAGATAGTTTGCTAGCAAGTCTGCTAAAATTAGTAAAATACGGATACTAACATTCTGATCATTAATGTCCTATAAAACAAATACAAGTTAAAAGACTACTATCATGTTTAATTGTAGAATGCATGGCATGAAAATAGGGAGAGTATAAATCCCCATGCATGCACAGGGTCGTCGGTATACGCCGGCACGTGAGCACACTCAGTCATTGAAATAGAATATTAGCACTAGATTCCGAGTTTTTTTAATAATTTTACAGGGATGCAAAGAGAAACTGATATTTTAACAAAATTCCTTCCTTTAAATTACTAGAAAAAATATTAAGTCAAATGTCGGATCCGCTGATCCAGGAGCATTTGAGCGAGAACATAACATGTCAAAGAAATACAATGGTAACTCGGCCACAAAATAACACAGAATTAAATGATGTTCAGATAAGATCAACTTCCGTAAATATGAGTAGCCACTCTCATCGTATCGGCAAGAAAATGGATTTTTAGGAGCTAGAACACCGTAAATGCAGAAATTTGGGTACCAATTTCCCATGGTGTTTCTTTGTTATGAAGGGAAGTAAAGCAGCAAAGGAAGATTAATGAAAATGAAACCAACTTACAGAAAATTGGTCCGGACGACGACTTTCAGCTGCCAAAAATCGCAATCTCATTGCTGCGACATTCTTGTACTCCTTATATAGACTATAGCATGTCCAACATGAGAAGACATATGACATTGCAATATGCGCCCAAAACCTGGAAGAAAACGTAGTGAAATCTCGAAACATCAAGTGCAAAGCAAGCAGATTGCGTAACGTGAGATTCAAGACGCGAAATTAGAGTCTGAAACCATTATAATAAACGAAGAGGAAGAGGAAGACGAAGTTAAGTCATTAATAGTGAAACTTTTAGAGGTATTCTGATTTTCTTAATAAAAAGGCAAAGATCAAAATTGCAATCACGTTGCCAACACAATCAATAACTTCTTCCATTTGTTAAGAATCCACATTATGCTAGCAAGAGAAAGAAACTCAGAGCTGGGACAACAGTCATAAATCTCACCTATCTGATCCAAATGGGATGTTTGATATTGAAATCTTGTCAATATCGCTATATGTCAAATTCTTAGCTCCCTGTTCTTCTAATGTGTTCCCTGTCAAGTTAACAGGAACCAAAACGGCAAAAGCAAGCAGGGTAATTGGGGCAAATATTTTTAACCTGTACACGAGTACTCCAATCAGATAAAAGAATATATCACAAAAGAAAAAGGATCAAACATTTAAATACAAGACAGTGTATCAGATATTGCTATCTCTCTGAAACTCAGTCCATGTTTACGTATGTAAATTCCAATGAGATACTTGGTGCACAACTCACCCAAGAAGATATATCCGAATAAACACTGCTGAGTCAAGGCCTGCATGATCAATGAGTTCAGGTTCTGGCATATGCAACGCTGCAGGCATCCAGTTCAGAAACCTGATGTAGGTCCGAAAGTCCAAGTTAACAAATTTCTTTACCGCTGTGGAACCTGTTGGGCTGCCTCTTATCCCCTTCAGATACCATTTTGGGAAGTAGACCCGGTCATTAAAGGGCTGAAGTCGCAATACTGCAAAGGCTACTAGGAATGCCAATGCAGACAACAGATTGATGGCTGCCGAAAGACTAATATCCGCAATACTCGCCATTATCTTCTTTCTCAAGGTTTTTCCTGTATCATATACAAACATCCCAAATTGGCTTTCCATTTTCCATATATGAAGTCATACTATATCTTGTGTATTTATCCACATTTAAATCAATAACTTCATAATCTATTACAAATATTATCTCAATCTCAACCACATAATGGTCATTAACTGCATTTTATCCTGCATTCTAAAAAACCCAAATATGAGCAAGGAGTTGTTAGTTTCTATTTTCTACCACAATGATTCACAAGTTACTAAGCATGTCGTATTTATGTATTCAAGCATTCAATTGATATGTGATGAACAAGAGAAATCATAAAAGAACCACTAACTGCTTTTTTTTCCAGCACTTATTAGAGAAGTCAAAATTCAAATTATAATATAAACCAGTAACATCATAATTTATTACAAAGTGCATGCATTATTTAATCACAGACCATGACTGGCAGCATTCAATTCAACACTTTAGAGGAACCAAATTTGAACTAAAAGTAGTTCTTCTCTCCCTGATTTCCATTTTTTACACCACAATTGCCAACAAGTTACACGTAACAAGTCACAGACACTTTATAGTTATGAATTCAAAAGGTTATCTGAGCAAAATTCAGATTAAAGGAGAAAAAAATAAAACCTATTATATCTACATTTTTCTCAGTTTCTCACTATCTCTCTAAGTTTCATCAAGTAGAGTTAAGCTATCCGTTAATCTTTATTTAAATCACTAATTTCATAATTTATCATACCGGTGCAAGCATTTTATCACATCCGCACCATTACTAATGACATTCTATCTTTCACTTTAATTATAAATCAATAACTTCATAGTTTATTATACAAATTCAGGCATTTCACAGAAATGTAGACGTTATCACAGTGTTTAATCCTTCACTAGGAATCATTTAAAAACCTATTATTCTCTAACTAGCTTCCACTTTCCGCGGCACAACGATCAACAAGTTACACGCATCAATCTTAAGTCGAGTCGTAGCTATGTATTCAGGCATTCAACTGTCCACCGTGAACCAGCGAAAAATTCAGATAAAAGAACCAAAGAAACAAAGATAACCATCAATTTCATTAGCTTATATTATTGCCTAAGCTAGCATGCATGCACGCAAGAGCAACGATTAGCGCCATTGCAATTTCCAGAACGTTCAAAACAAGCAATTGTCTAAACCTAACACAAGAACATTGAGAATTGGAACGGAAATTTACTGGACAATTTCACAATGAAAACCTCTATCCGGCGAAGAATCCTGAATGTGAATGCATGTTTGGTTGATTGGAAAATAAAAGCGGTGGCGACGCGGTGGTTTCCTGATTTTTAAAACGAGAGAGAGAGAGAGAAAGAGAGAGAGAGCAGAATTTGTCTTGTTGGCGGTGTCCAAACAGCGGAGAGAAAAATGCGAAGTGAATTTTGGTTTGCAAAGAATGAATTACGCTCTTTGCGCGCAGAGAAAGAAAGGGATTGTGTTGGCGCCAAAAGGTTCGGAGGCATGTCAAATAGTCACCGTCCTTTTTTACCGTTTTCTTTATCATCTGGACTCACCGCTTACTACTGCCGCTACTTACCATCCACGTAGAAAAAATATAAAAAAATAACATTTAAGATTAGTTTATTTATTTATTTTAATTATTTAAAAGTATTATCCATGCCTTTCTAATTCTAGACTTCTAAAATATCTTACGAATCCATAATTGAAATTAGTGATCGTTAAGGAATTAATATGCAATTTTTAAACTTATAAATTTTAATTGTCTAAGAATTATCACTCGTACTTTCTCGAAAGTTTAAATTTGAAAATATTATGAAAGTGGTTTCTTTATCAATTTTGAAAAAAAAAAAAAAGAGGAGAAGCTTAGATATAATACGAAACTATTGGATGATAAGATAAGAATTTTCGTTAAATTTTTGGAGAAATGAGCATTTAGTTTTTAAACTCTATCAAATAAATCCCTTAAACTTTACCCTGTTTTTTAAATAGATAAAGTTATCACTTCCTATCGTTGATCTTTAAATTTTGCTATCTTTACAGAGAAATATCCTAAAATTTAACTTTTTACTTTTTGATACTTAAACTTGTTGTCACATAAATATCTTAATTTCAATTTTATTTCAATCAATTCTTAAAATTTACATTTTGTGTATAGCCTCTCGATAAATTTGGGTTAAACTCAGGAAAACTCCACAACTTTATTCTAAACTTTATTCTAAATATTTTTGCGAACATAAAAAATAAATCACCTTTTAGTTTATACTTGTGTTTATATTATATTTTCATATGTGAAAATTTAACTAACAAAATAATAAGAAATATTAAGTAGAAGTGTAGACTAACCTATGTTCTCACTTTAATTATAATTGTAGCTGACACAAAAATTTTAAGTAGAAGGGATAAAAAATTAATTTTATGTACAAGTTGTATTAAATTAATTTGTTTCACTTATTTTCTTTAGCATTTTAATGTGGTAAGCACGTTCTTTGAATGTAACTACAACATCATGTAGTCAACGAGAGTCATCAAGTGAGCATGTATTGTTAATACTTATCACTCAAAACTTTAGTTGAATTTCTTTAGAACACAATATTTTAAAATAATTTTCAATTCATCTGGAACATCCAAACAGTAAATGCAATGCAAACTTTCTCTATATAATCTATAGGGTCTTGCTAACCAGTGTCTTAAGTGTCTTAAGGACACTGGTTAAGGATGATTAATATACATTAGATCCTACAAAAGTATATAAATAAGTGTAATATTAAATAAAATATGACCTAATAATTATTAATGCAACTTTATTTTTTTTAAAATATAAAAATACCCATAATTATTGTACATGTGTATTTAATATTTTATATAATGTTCACAAATAAAATTTAAAAACTAATTAAATAATAAAATAACTATATTTTAATGTTGCTAAAAATTATATATAAGAAAATTTAAATTAACAAAAAACCAACAAAAAAAATAGTGTTGAACATTTAAAACTTAAAAAAAAAATAACATAAGAAAATATAAATCAACAGAAAAACCAACAAAAAAATTAGTGTTAAACATCTAAAAATGTTACAAAAAAGGAATAATTAAAGTGTCAATTTAAGACTTAATTGATTTTTTTTTCTTTTTAGTAGAGACCTTCAAAATTTCAAAATCTTGTTTTGTAACAATAAGTTATTGTCTACACATTTAAAAGGGTATTTTTGTCTTAATAAAATTGATTATGTGCATTTATACTATTTTAATTATTGTATTTAATTATTTAAGCTTTCAATATAAAAATAATGATATCAAAGCACATTTATTATTCCTTAACCAGTGCTCTTAGGACACTGATTATCATTCTCCTAATCTATAAAGTTTATAATATAATTAATAGTCACACAAAGTAATATATATATATATATATATATATATATATATATATATATATATATATATATATATATATTATAGTATCGACTCTTATATTTTTTTCGTGATTTTGTTTTCAAGTCAAAAGAATATATTTGATATACTCATTAATTCCACATATGTTATTACTTTTCCAACACCATGACAAAATTATCATCTTTACTATAAAATTTAATAAAGGATTTGTACAAACCATTTAATATTTCAAAATATAATTTAAACACATACAGAACATATATAAATATTAATTTCTACAAGAAAGATGGTCTAAAATAAATTTTTGTATTGTCTTCTTTACATATAAGGGTAAGTTAGTGAAAAAAAAATTGACAAAAAAATGTATTAAAATGAAAACATTTCAATTAACAATGGTCAAAAAATTCATATAAAAGCACACAAAAACCAGATATAGATCACACATTTACACACAAAAGCATGTTAAAAAAATAAAATATTAATTTAAGCATTTCAAAATATTCATATTAAGTATGTTGTATAAAAAAAAATAACATTTGATACAAATCAAAACTTATTTCAACAAGTGAACTTAAGTGTAGTATGTCATTCTCGTCCATTACAACTAAAGCTACACATATATATAAGAAACTCATATTTTAATTTATCATCACCTAATATATTATTTTATGTGGTTACCAGCGAAAAAAAAAGAAGAGAGAAATATCTGTTATAACATATATCACATTACTTAATACATGACCAAAACAATGACTCAGATATCATCCCAAATTTGTAATCTTAAATTTATATTTTCAGTATCCCTTCTCATATGACATAACTTGTTTAAACAAAACCACATATAAATTATATATATATATATATATATATATATATATATATATATTTAACATTGACCATCAAAACCATTAGACAAAAAAAAAATTATAGTCCTTTTTAGCGAAATCTTTCTTATTTTTGTCAAAATCAAGGGTTGAGATACAATTAACGATTATTTTTTCTTAAGCAAAAAATAGTTGGATTAAGAAAAATACGATAAAAAGTAAATGTTGAGTTTCAAATATAAGTGAAAATTCTTTCATTTGATGAAAATTATTAAAAAAATGAACTCCATGTAATATGTTTTAAAAAAGTTTTTCTCAAAATCACTTTAAGAAATACAAATTTGGAATAAAATCATAATGATCGATACAATCGTAATTTTTCAAATATCACTCTTCAATCATTTAAACACAGTTTTTATTCACATCAAATTCATAAACTAATATATGAAAAACTATAAAAAAAAAAACTTTACTTATACAAAAATTATTCAAAACGCAATTTAAGAAAATTTATACTCTAACATACATAATTTAACCACTATATCAACGTCTCAACATAAACATCAAAATTAAAACATTTTATACAAATACATTAAAAAAAAAGTCAAAAAACATTTTCACTCAATTACACAAATTTTATTATGTTTAAACAAAACAAAATACCTGTATAAAAATGAAGATATTATGACTAATTTATCTTCTCCATAATCCATCTTAAGTTTTTATAAAAAGTAAATAGTTAATTTTACTTATAATTATTTGTTATGAATTAAATTTCAACTAAAAAACACAATTACTAAAAATTTAAAGACCTACACTAAAATATTCAAAAATATAAAAAAAAATGGTACGAAATTAAGTAACTTGAATTTTTTTTAACTAACCCAATCAAGCTGGATTTTATATATTTTTGAACATATTAACATTTTCTATCCAAACACCAGTGCAATAACAATGATGTCAAATCTAATACTATATACAATTCTAAACTAACAAATGGCAACTTCTTCAATATTATAATATATCTGAGCCACTTCCATTCAAAATTTACTTTCTACAACAGGAAAATATGGTTACGTGTCAATCTC
>Ga0214542_1002401_pt1 | contig 38758 bp, 13 predicted proteins | sample CNSS1metaG_FD_160096 | JGI IMG/M metagenome (GOLD analysis project Ga0214542, IMG submission 160096) | Root nodule microbial communities from cowpea collected in UCLA plant growth center, Los Angeles, California, USA - CNSS1 | ecosystem: Host-associated > Plants > Roots > Nodule | place: USA... | reverse complement strand
ACGTTACTTTTTTTTTTCCTTTTTTTTTTTCAGATGAATAAATTATTAAACTTTCCTTGGCAAGCACTATAGAATTAATTGAATAAAAAAAGTTATATATATATATATATATATATATATATATATATTTTCAAACTATTTTTTAAAATTTGTTTAAAATTAAATTATATATCTATTTCTTGTATTTTATTAAAATCATATAAATTATCATTTTCAACCAACTGTACCCGGAATGTTTTTTATGACAAAAAAAAGTTCTGCAATATATTGTAATATAACATTTACAGTTATTCGATGAATATAATAATTTACATAATTTACACAAAAATACACAAATAAATAAATATATACTTTATTTGAAGGATAAAATACAACTTTTAAAAATAATTTTGGAACGAAAAACACATTTAATCCAAAAAAAAGTCGACTAACTTTCACAATCATACCTACCTATACCTATAACATTTCTGATTATAGATGAGCTTTTTTTTTATTACACTTGTAGAAGATAAAAATGAAATCAAATTATTTTCTTTGTAAAAAAAAAAATTAAAAGAAAAACAATATGCAAAAAATTTGATAGTTATGTTTTTTTTAACATAAACTAATTTTAGTTTATAAAAAAACTTATTTTATTTTTTGTCTTACTTTTTTTTTCTTACAAATAATTGTAAAAAATTTTATAAAAATTTATCTCGATAAGTTCAGAGTAAGGTAATGTAGACATGTAAGGGTGGTGTAAAAGTAAAAGATAGCTACACATATAAATTATTTGTATTCTATTTTCCCTACTAAACTCACTCTTTAATAATAATACCCCTCCACAAATGCTCGAAATAGTAATACCTAAATACAATGGAACGAGAATCATAGCTAGCTAGGTAAAAAAATGTGTAAAATATAAATCTTTGATAGTGATTTGAGGCAAAAAAATAAAAATAATAGTAATAAATTTCATTTTATCATATTTCTGCTCTCCTATAACTGCACTTCACTTCGCTCACTGAAGTTAGATAAAATTTAAAATTATATTTTAGATCCTTTTTCACACGTATGTGGCATTGAAAATGGTTAATGTTGGGAAAAAGGTGACGGGTAAAAAGTTAGTTAGGAATAGAAGAAACAGAAAACAATGATGAAGGTTGAAGAAAGAAAAATGCAGTAAGAATGGCAGATAACGCTTCAGAGTCTAATTTCACAACCAAAGAGAACAACTTGCAATGATCGGAGTCTATTATTTTCTGTTTTTCCTAATTTGAAATATTTGTTTAATATTTTTTTATTTAAATCGATTTTTAAGATATTTAAAAAATATTTTTTTATGTAAGAATAAATATATATTCATTTATCATTTAAATTTGAAAAAAGTATTTGATATTTTGTTACATTGTATTATATAACAGTATTTATATATTATATATGGACCAAGTATGTGTCTACAACTATAAGGTTGAGAATATTTTGGCTTAGATCAAAAGGATAGACTTGTGTGTGTTGTGTATCAATGTGTCATTGTACGGAGCTACCTAGGTAAAGGAAAAAATTATAGAGTAATTAATAAGGTAGCCAAAATCGAATTTGAAATAGTAAAATCATAAGATCTTACTGTTTTACATAGTATTAGATATCACATATAATCCAATTACAGTAGTACCAGTAGATCATCGAGTAAAATCGTAAAATTGTGTAAATCATTTTTTTTTAATTTTTTTTTGTAATGATTCATATTCTTTGTTGAATAAATTTAACAACTAAACCCAAACCCTAATTAAAAATTAATGTAATTAAAATTTTATATTGTTATATATGTTCTCAATCACATAATCACCTTCCACTTAATTAAATTAAATATTAATATAATTAAAATTTATTTTTTAATTAAAACTTAATAAAACTAAATTTCAGTTACAACACACCACAACACTTCCTAATTAAAATTTAATACGATCATAATTTTTCAAATTTTCAGCTTTTGCAACTATATTTTGTATGACCCAAAACATAATAACCTTATTATTTATTTAATTATAATGTTAGTATTTATTGATTCTCGTATAGAGAAAAATAATAACATTACTTTTTATTATTTCTTATATGAAAAAAATTATATTAATGTTATTTACGAATATCAATAACAAATTGTTTCTTTTGATATATTTTTCTCGTTAAATTTTTTGACAATTATGAATACAATTTATTAAATTTTAATATATACACAAAAGATAAGATATTATGATTTATTTTCCAACGTTATTTTATTTGAATTCTTTTTGTATTCTCATATTTTATTTAATTAAATTATTTTCATACATGTTATTTAAAATTTGAAAGGATAAAACTAGATTAATTTATATTTCCTATAAAATCCAATAATTATTTTATCAATATACTTTACTAGCACTCAAGGATTAAAAACTTTACCGTATTTTCTTTTGTAAAGTTCATTTAATTAAGTTTTGACAAAATGATTGGTTTTATTTTCATACATATGTATATAATAATTTTATAAAAGATGAAATCTATAATCCGTAGTACAATCTTATGATTGATGATGATATGAACCCTTTACGATTATAGTCATAGTCTCAATTTTAACTACTCGGTAACTTGGTAATTAAGGATAAGTAATCATATTAAGAAAATCCTGAAGCAACCTAATCTTGTATAACTTAGGCCTAACAACCAAAGTCTATCCAGGTATCATAAATAGCATTGTTCGCAAGGTAGGTGATGAATTTTATTTATTTCAACCTCCCAAATACTATAGTAATTAACTTGGGTGCCAGAGTGTCTTTGGACACTCCCCGTTGGTGTGGTCTCTACAATTCTCATCGGAAGAGAACATCTTAATAGGAACAATGTCAAAGATTAGTATCTTGGAAGACAAATTGAATAATAAACTCAAGTACTGACTTAAGACATCTCGGTTCTCACAAAAGATTTATATGCCTTTGGATACATCCTGGCCTATCAAGAACAACATATATAATCAAATAAACAATAATGATATTTTAACCTATTTTTAATCTAAACTCACCACTCCTATCATTATGATCATCATATCACACCATCTAAAAAGATAAAAATTGATAATTGAAAAGTGATTAGAATAATAAATTAAAAGTGAATAAAAAAAAAAGTTAAAATATAATTGTAAAATAAATAAATACTCTGTAGTGCCTAGGATTTTTGTAATAATACTATCATATTTTATAACAGTGCACCCTAACCGATAACACAATAACTATGGAGAGAATTTTTTAATTAAAAAAAAAGTCCTGAGCAAGGGGAGTGGGTGCCCCCCGGACCCGGAAAACGCGGTCAACGTCGCTTTCTAGAATTGCTCATTCTTTTCATCTTCATTGCAAATTTGATATTGGACTCACCCATTCAACTACCTATTTTCTATTTCCTAAAACATAATTAAAGATAACATTATATGAAATACTATTGACTTTTGCAAACAACTAATTGTCGTTAAAGAATTTGTTTAACCACTTTTAATAAAGCCTCGTTTTTTCCCAAATTAAAATTGAAAAAACCTTTTTCTTTTCAGAATAATTGAAACAGAAACTACTCGGACCAACCATATATGTTGGGTATTAAAATAGATGTACTATTATATTTATTAGGTAAATGTTCAACAAAAGAGAAGAGAGTTAAAATAAATTTAGGAAATTCATTATTAATAATTGTTTAACAAGCTTACTCTAATTTTGATGTTGTTTCTTTTAACTGATCCTATATATTAATATTTTCAATGTTTTTCTATTAATTTCTCTCATTCAAATCAACCTTTTGAAGCAACTTTTCTTATACAAAACATCGTACTTGCATTGCATAAGCATTGTTTACGTTGTTTACAACCTTTTTGTAAGCATATCTAAAAGTGAACAATAACAATGAAATCGAACCCTTTTTTATAAGCTAGAATTATGCAAAATTTAAATTATAATTTTTTTTATATTGTTTTATCTAAAATTTAATTTTTAATTCACATGTAAGTCAATTTTAACATAATTTATAATAGAATCAATTTTATTTTTCTTTCTTATTTTTGCCGCGTGGAGTGCTTCCAAAAAAAAAAAAAAAAACTCCGAACAGATTAAACTTATCCTTACTCTAATAATAAATTTTTATCATGAAAACTTATACAACTTTAAACAACATGAGAAATTGAATATGGTCTTATTGTGACGCGGATCCTATTAACATATTCTACTACAAATAATTATTATTTTCAAATTTTATTTTGTTTAAATTTTTTAACATTAAATTAAATAATGATAAATTAGACATTAAGATTAACTGAAATTAATGGTAACCTATATATTTAACATAGTTAAGATAGACGTTAACTTTAACAATATAATAAAATACACATGAAATGATAGTTGATATTGAATTAATAATGGTAAGTCTATATACATTATTCTGTTTTTATTATTAACTATTGAAATGCTGATTTTTAATTTGAAAACATAAAAGAGAACTAGTTAGTCGATTAAGCTTATCATGGCCTATTGGGAGTAGCAGATCTTTGCTGTATATGAGGCCTTCCATTTATTTCTTTAGTTTATTTTTTAAAAATTTTTATATATAATTTAATATATTTTATGTATTTAGCACTCAAAACAATAATGTAGAAATGTGTTTAATGGAATACTTCTACAATATATTTCTGGTGATGACTTCATTTTCAACATCAAATATTCATCAGGAAAGTTGATGGGTGAAAATTGAAGACAAATAATGATAGTTAAATGATAAGATGGATATTAAACAAACATGTTGTGGTATTTATATGAGTGGTTGTTAATAGTAGTGCCATAATATACCTATCTTTATCTATAAAAACAAAAATCGTTCTTTTAAATATATGACTTTTCAATCATTGTTTCAAAAGTTGAATTATCACATTTAACTAATTTTATTAATTATTTAAACTCATATTTATCTAAAAATAGTATATTTTATTATTCAGTTTTTGCCCTAACATTTCTTTCTCGATAAACCTTATCTTATCCGCTCCAAACTTCCACATCCCATAAATCCATTATTTTTCAACTTTCGCTCAATGCTTTTTTCTTTTTTCTTTTCCTTTCTTAGTTCTTAGGTTTGTTTACATAAGAACTCTTCTAAGTTCCATTACTTATGTTGGAAGAATCTTATAAAACTTGCACGCCATAGTCGTGTTTTAAAACAACGTAAAGTAACATGTCTTAACTGTTACTTTTGTTTCCCACCAATTAAGGATTGTTTATGGTTAATGGTTCTGAGCTGCAACAGAATTGTGAATGAAAATCGGATTAAATATGTTTTTTATTTTCTAATTTTTAGCGAATTTTAAAATTAATCTATTTTAAAATTTGGATCTATTTATTCATACTTATAATGAATTAGTTGGAGGTTATCTAGTTTCCATTATGTGGTCAACGAAGATCCTGAGGCACAGTTTTAGATCCTGATGTGCAAAATGCGTCCTTTGGTGTGTCAGATTGGTGTGACAACCACTCAAAAACGTTTTCATATTACTTTTCAAATAGGATCGTAATAGTGCTTAAGAACTATACTACTAAAGCTTCTTCATTTTATAATCTCTATGGCACCACACTATATACTTTTTTTTTTCTTAGGCTGACTCATGTACCATCTTTTGCGAAAATTAATTAGCTACTACACATACATACACACGTGTGTTTCAAAATTTCCTTTTTTTAAAAGAGAAAAAAAAAACTGGGACAACAGAGAGACTCATCCTAAACATCTGCCACCACTGTGTAAACATTAACAACACAAAATATTAGGTCTTAGAGACACTTTTTGGGAACTCGAAAACGAATAGGGACTAAAAATAATAAAAGCACTTTATCTGGTTGCATAACCGTGCTTATTTGTAAGAACCACTGCATCTGCCACGTATTACCTAAATCTGAGTTCGGCAATCACTGCTTTTGTATTCATCAAACGTCGTATAATATAAGTGAACTGATGAAAAGATGACACAGAAAAAAAGTACACCAAAGAGAAACTCAGTATATATATAACATTACAAAACTTGCTTTAATACTTTTTTTTATCATTCTCCGATGAGTCCTTTCTTAAAAAAAATAAATTTAACATCTTATTAAACTAAAATTAACTTATATACAAATTAAAAATATAGACTTAAATATATTTTTAATTTCTCAACTTTGAAACAAAACTAGAAGTCGTTCATGTTTAAAATTTTGTTATTTTTTGATCTTTAAATTTAAAAAAATGGATATAGTTCTTTTAAATTAATTATGTTATTTTTTTACGTATGAAATATATTTTATGTTAATATTTGAGTTATTATACTATTTGTCAAATGAATAGACATGTTATTATTTTAATGTCAGTTGAAAAACATGTTTAACATAAAAAAAAATTATGTAATCTAGTTAAATGAATATATTAATTTATTTTTAAATTTTGAGGATAAAAATGCATTAAAATTCTAAAGAATGACAAATTCCAATGTTAGATCAAAATTCGGGAAATAAAAATATATTTAATCCAAAAATTTAAAATAAAACATCATATATGAAAGATTTATACACACAAAAATTAGTTTACACACAAATTAAATTTCACTTTCTAAAACAAATGTTTATAAAGAAGCCACGCAAACCATATCAATAATAATAAAGACAACAATCCATGTAAATATTATTTGTATATGTCATATAATAATCAATAGTACGACGCCAAACTTAATTAATGAAAATGGATGATTAATTAAGAAACGAATAGATATTAGGAATTTCAAAAATTGTGGACATATAAGTAAAATAAGTAATAATTGCAAAATTCACAAAAACGTAAAAGTAAAAGTAAAAGAACAAAATACTATATAGCTAAGACTATGTGTTTTGTGTGGCCATGTTTTGGGAGGTCACCTACACTCATATATATGTAGGTTACACTTGGAAATTATTTGAATAAATGTAAATTATAACATTAACAAATCCCTATCATAAAAACTTGAATATTGGAGAGGAACACATTCCTACACATATATACCAGTAACTCAATGTTTGGTTTTCAGTTTAGTATCTTTAAATTTGATTTTAGAATATAAAACTTATTATTGTCTTCGGAAGCCATTTTATAACGTTTCCCCCTTAAACAGAGTGAGTTTTGGAAACAAGAGGCGTGTCCCTTTTGCATCTTAGTTTTTCTGTATGAGTTTTTCAAATTAATGACAATTAACAATTTATTATACTCTTACTCACTTCAGATAAAAAAATAAAAAATAAAAATTAAACATAACCTAAAACTCACTTTTGAATAAAATTAAATTTCAAACATACTTTACCAATTTTAAAAGGGACAATGATACTATGACTTTCATCTTTTAACTCGCATTCTTTACTTTTTGACATGATTTAATGTGAATAATTGATTAATGTATCACTATCTTTTTCTTTAAACAATCAATAACTCATATTAAACTATGTCAGAAAGTAAGATATAAAAGTAAAAAAATGGAAGTCAAAGTATAATTTTTTAAAACAATCCTACACTAACTTGCAAAAACTACTAAACAACATAAATTCCTCAGTAGTAGAACTAAGGACCCTGTCATGTTTTCAAATGGGAAACAATAAATGCATGGTTGTCATGTTTTCTATGAATGGACACCTAGCGTAGTTTTAACACCTTTACTTGAAGTAATTAAAAAAAATAAGAAAACAAAAAAATTATAAAAAAAGACATAACGTTGGTCCTGTGAGAAGTTTGATAAAAATGAATAATAACTCTTTAAAATATTCTCATCTTATATTCTTATATGTTTTTTTTTAATCTAAGAACGATTCTAAGGTTCTCCGATAGTATTTAGAGGACGTACCTCCAATGTTTTGAAATCATTGATTTAGTGATATAAAAATTGGTGGTTCAAGTTTTGAAATTAACTTCTTTGATTCATGATGATGAGTTTGGAAAAAAATTATTAAGCTTTATTGAAAAGGGAAAAACGAGTGTCGCAGATATTAATTTAAACTGAAATGGAAGCGCGGAATTGAGGGGTCGTAGGAGAAGAATATTACAAATTTAACCTTCTGCTTTTAACTAATGTGTTTTTCTTCCTTTTTTATTATGATGACATGCATGCATAGATTCCTTGAAAACACTAAACAAATTCACGAGGCTCAACTCAACAATAGAGATTCCTATGCATGCATTGACCATTGCTATGGTAACTGAAGATATGAATTCACCATTAACATAGTTGAGTAATATGGTGCATTTGAAAGTGTTGGTTCTTGGTTTCTAAAGTTCTGACTGTGAGTCATACAAAATTGGTGTGGTGCGTGAAGATCGGGTGAGGCTTGTGGTTTGAATCAAAGCTGTATTGTTGAGGTAAGAATGGGCCGAGAGTGTGGCGAGGGAAATGATTAATGGCAAAACGAGGAAATCGATTCTAAACCTATAAAATTTATTTTTTATTTTATATAATTTTATTATATAAAATTATTATTCTCTATTATTCCCTTGGTCGGTCGGTCAAACTAAAACCTTGATCAGTCAGTCAGACATTAATTAAGATAAAACAAGTCAGTAATCAAAATTAAAAAGCAATTGGGTCATGATTAAGGAGCCCTAATCACATGCGCACACCGAAAAATATAAATAGGGCCCAATGTAGGTTGGTGAGAATCTTTAATTCGCATTTATTACAACAGTTACAATTATCTACCTATCGGTTTTAACTAACTTAAGCATCAAAGCCTTTTAGATAGATACACTGATCGCCCGCCTGACCGATCGAGGAAGAAAGAAGATTGTGTGAAACGGAAGATAAGACGAACCATTTGAGGAGAACAAAATAAAGATAAAAAGAGTAATTTTAATATTGATTATAGGTGTTTAGTCCCTACACCCGAAACATAAAGTATCATCTATGTGATTTTTAAATATATTTTTTTGTCCCATCTTTGTTTATAGTTTTCCATTTTGTTTTATGAACTCTCAATTTCATCCTATACCAACATATGTTTTTGAAGAAAATGAAAAGAAAAGGAAGTGAGAGGTTTTGTGTGAGATGGGTCCAAAACACAAAGTTATTGTGTGATAAGGATAGAAATGATAGATGAACAGACACTGCTAAAAACACGTTTGGGTTGTGTGTAAAGTCCAACATCACACTCAGCAATGGTACTAAAAAGTGTTGCCATGCTACAACAGAATAGTTTCAGCTACCAAAATTCTCAAGAAGCGTGGAATTAAATAGTTGAGCTTTGTGCTATATCCACAACCCTCTATACTATACCCTATTAACTCCTCTACCTATATGCCTATAACATTTTTTTACTTCTGTTTTACACACACCATGCATTCACCTATGTATATACTTTTTTTCGGGATATGTTGGTTCGGATGATAGAGGAAAAGAAAATTAGTGATTTTGTTGGACAAAAGAGTGAAGAAGAAAGAAGATGAAAGAAACTATTGACCCACAATAAAGTTTTTCCTGAAAAAAGGAAAAAAGAACAGCATGGGATGGAAGGACGCTGAAACCGCACCACCACTGCGTGTACGATAATGTATTTTTGTCATGCCAGAACAGAATTAGAAAAAAGTTGAGAAAATATATGATTTCTATACATAACTTTTAATTAAAAAAATTAATAATTTCTTTATTTCTGTTATATGAGAAATTATGAAGGGAAATACCATTAAAGTAATGTACTCTGAGTCTTGATAAAGTGTATATGAGTAGGTGGCATACGAATACGTGTCAGGTTTTAGGTGAAGGTAAATGGGCAGAAAGCAATTTTTCTGGAAATATTTAAAAATTCCTTTGAGCTTTGGAACGATTGCATTTATATGCAAAAATAATAATAATAATAATGATAGTCCCTGAGTGGTGCTGAATCGATGAAGGTGTAAAATAATATTAAAATGTGGATTTAGTATTGGAATAGGTGGATATGTATTGGCCAATTATCCATAAATGCTTAAGTTGAAGTTATGTGTGGCAAATTCTTTGTTGTCTTTTTATGGTAGGTTTGGTTAATGTTGATATAACTCATTTCATTAGTATACCTAAAAGACATAATTTGCCCACTTAGCTCAGGATTGAGGTAAGAATCAATACCACTACGTAACATTATTCTTAATGTCTCACATTAGATCAACTTACCAAACTACCTTTGCTTTTCTTCCATTTTCAGCATTAATTAAGCATCACGTTGCTTCATTTTCAGCATTAATTAGGCTTGTTATTTTTGTAATTCTCAACATTCTACTCGAAAACCCTAAAAGTGTTACACATTCGAAATGAAGAGCTATAGTTGAATTTGAAAAGGCGAAATAGAAGAAATAATGAATTAATTAAAGATGATATATGCATCCCATTATTGAAGTTAATAAAGTTGGAATCCAAGTCATTGTTCAACAACCAAGTTGATATTATTTCCCCCATTTCTGAGAGCACTTAGGTTTTTCCCCAAGTTCAAGAGTCATAACGCACAAGGTTCGCCACAAAAACCCAACACCTTTCAACCTTGTCATCATCACATTCTCGAAATATGTTTACTGAGAAACCACCATTTTCGAATATATATCCCTACGTTATTATTGCTTACATATATTTATTATGAATCACATAAAACATTAATACTATGTAATCAATGAAGGAAAAAAATAATGAAAATATACTCTAACCAGCAAGAATATGTTCATTGGTCATGTACTGTGATCTTGTGTAGTCTTTTCAACAAGACTCATCACAATTCTCAGAATCAGAGAATAAAAACGATTGCTTTTTCGTTAAAATTACAGGGTTTTCTTCTGGGTGTAATGGATAGAGTTGATGTTATTCACTTTCCTAGGATAAAGATTATCATAAAACCAATTTAGGAAAAAGGAGTTTCAAGGTGGAAACCAATGCATGCCTAATTATACCTATCTAATATTCGGACTAATTACAAATTAATACAAATAATAATACCAGGGACAACATTATTTAGTTTTATGTTTTTATCATAAAAAAGTTAATAATTTATTTTCTAAATATCTCATAAGATTGATACTATCTATATTTAATTAATGAAACCAGTTAGATGTGGTTTTTAAATATAGGATTCATGGATGTGGAAACGATAAAAGGTCACTTCTAAGAACCCATATCTGCAACATTACCTATTCCTTGATATAAAATATTGCCAGTGTTATTCTTCAGCAATTGCGTCATTGACTTCAGTTGTGTAAAGGGATTTTCCCAGCACCACAAATTAAAAAAAAAAAAAAAACTATTTTCCCACTACCATTAAATCTATACATTATTTCTCCAAATATCTCTCTATCTTTATTTATTTGTTTATTTAACATCATTTCATATACATATACTCTTATATCCATATTTTATTTGTGTACAGAGTCGGTAAATTTTTAAAAAATAAATTATTTTTATTTTGGAAATAATTTTGAAACCATGGTAGGTAGTTAGGGAAATAATTATTTATGTTGTAGTTCGTTGGAAAAAAAGTCTTCTAAAGTAACAAGTAGAAAAACATATATGAGAGAATATGTATGCACGCGTAAAAAGAGAAGAAGGTGAAATTGCACCTAAATAATAAATAAATAAAAGGTGAAAAATTTTACATCCATATAAATATACGTATTCATGTCGGCACACACACATATATATATATATATATATATATATATATATATATATATATATATTCAGGTGAGTACAAAGTAAAATATTATGTTGGAGTTCTTTATGTATAAATATTTTAAGATATAACTGATTTTTTTTATAGAAAATACATATTTTATTAAAAAGTTTATATTTCATTGAAATTTTTAATAATAAATATAATAATATATGTATTTGAAAATGTAACTAGTATTTTTCTCCAAACAAATCATAAGTTTTGTACGATAAAGATTAATATTGAATGCATATATTCTTTATTAGCATACATAGATGAATGCTTTGTCATCAAAACTATATTTAAGATTGATTGAATAGGTTAACAAACTATTTTAAATTATATCAGGTGTAGAATACTTCTTTGTCCTTTTGCCCCTCTTTTTAAGAACTTTTTCCATAGATATATATCGAATAAAATTTCTTCTATAAGCTTGTGTGTACATCCATTGGTATAAATTAAAGCATTAAACAAACGGCTAAAGGTATAAATTTGAAATATTATTGCTACGCTATTTTATTTTTCATATTTATTTAATTAGTTGAATAAAAGTTTTACATTTTTCGGACAGAAATTATTATTAATAAATAAATCTAATTAACATAGCACTAGTTTTGACTAATTATCTTTTCTTATTTTGGTGTCATTTCTTTATACAATTTAGGCAATTATAATATAAAAGGAGAAGGACTAATAGTTATTATGGTCAAAATTGGAACCAATTACAAATAGATTCTCATTCGCTAATATCGATCATGCTTGTCCATTCTTATTTGCTATTCTTACATGACGGAATCATTTTTGCAAGCAATTAAAGTATATAGATTTTGGAAACCATTTGATAGATTGATTAAAGAATAAAAATAAGAATAAAACTAAGAAGGAAATATGACTGGTTATTAAGTTTTCTTTTGCTGAAACTACAGGTGGGACTGTTTTTACTTCTACAGAAAAAGTGAGACCTATTAATTCCAATACATGACATACGTATCGAATATATTTGGATGGATAAGAACAAACAATCATATCATATTTTTTTAACGATCAATCCTATCATTTATATAAATTGGTTTCCTTCTAAGCTTTATTTTAAGACAGAAGTGACAATTTTTATTAATCACCAATGGAAAGTTAGAAGCATACATATATGTGTTAAAATAATACAATAGCATATCACATATTGGTTGTTCCACTCACTCTTGTTCCATGCATGAATATGATCTAGAAGCTACTCAAAATCCATGAGAGACGTCATATATAGCATCTTAATCCAACAAGAAGCAAAAAGGAGACTGAGATAAAGATGTTGCCAGGTAGGTATTGAAAATTTCTCCTTCATCACTCATTATAAATACACATGCAACTCTCTTTCTCCTCCAACAAATCTTATTCAAAATAATTTCTCTCACTCTCTTCTGCTGCTCATAACATGACTACTTTACACACCTTTCTGCTTTTACTTTTCCTATCTTATAAACCTGCTCTTTCATTTTCTTCTAGACATAGTCAATATTGGGGTGGTGGCAGGATTTTGAGCTCTGCTTATAATGCTGATCTTGTCACTAACCTACCTGGCCAACCCAAGGTGAATTTCCAGCACTATGCTGGATATGTCACAGTCAATGAAACCAATGGAAGAGCACTCTTTTACTGGTTCTATGAGGCCATCACCAACCCAGAAGAGAAACCATTGGTGCTTTGGCTTAATGGAGGTAAAACCAGATAATATAGTTATTAGTTAATGTTTGTGTTTTAATTTGCTGTGTGGAACATTCCAATCTATCATCAAACATGTCACAAGGTCATACTATGAAACTACATATGTCACATCTGTGACATTTTTGGATCACTTGAGTCATTTGCATGTTTAAGGAGAAAGCCATGTCCTTATCAATATGGATTTTTAATTTGTTTAGTTTGAGTGGATAGTATTATAGGTGGCAGCTAATGAGAGAGAGTTTACGGCACTTGTGGTTTTGATTTGGTGTTTGTTGTTGCTTATGTTCTCTGCTTAGGTGACAACATGATTTTATGCTACAGGTCCTGGGTGCTCTTCTGTGGGATACGGAGCAACACAGGAGATTGGTCCATTTTTAGTGGACACTGATGGCCATGGCCTCAAATTTAATAACTTCTCATGGAATAGAGGTATGATGATGATGACCACTACTAAATACACACACTTTCTGCCACAACCTCACTTTCTTTTCAGACCATGTTCTATAACATTATAAAATTTTGATGGTGAACCACAGCTAGAGCTCCATTATTGGTCCCCTCAATATATATAATTATTAATTGATTAATTTTTATTTCTGTTTTTTATCACATTATTCATTAGTATAGAGTATGTTATAGCAAATAAACTTTATCTTATTATTTGGTGGTAAGAAATGATTGTATCTGTGATGTTGCAGAAGCCAACATGTTATTCCTGGAATCTCCTGTTGGAGTTGGCTTTTCATACTCAAATACAAGCCGTGACTATGACCAATTGGGAGATGATTTAACAGGTCATTACTTATCTTATAATGTTGCTGCTGCATAATGAGCAGCAACCACTATATAATATGCCATTTTCTTGAGTATGTGGGTCACATTTTCTATAGTTTGAAACTTAATCATAAAAAGCAGATCTCTGACAAATTTGTCTCTTCTCTTTCTATTATTTGTGACAGCGAACGATGCTTACTCTTTTCTCCACAACTGGTTCCAAAAGTTTCCATCATACAGAACGAGGGCGTTTTACATAGCAGGAGAGAGTTATGCAGGTATTGAAACTGAAACACCTTTTTCTGCATAACTCATTTTTTGGTCAATTATTGTAATGAAATTAATCATTGATATTTTCAGGAAAGTATGTACCAGAGCTGGCTGAACACATCCATGATAGGAACAAGGACCCCTCTCTCTATATTGATCTCAAGGGTATTCTGGTATGGTCCTACATAAATTAAAAGTCAAAACAAATTGCTGATAAAAATCATGGCACAACGAATCTTCCTTTACTAAAATTATTTTCCCATCTAGTCTAGCATTTCTATATTTTAGTTCAACATCAGGAATTCAAAATAGGCCTCTTATCCACATCATTTTCCACTTTCAATAGCTGAGATATTTGTAAGGAAAATTCTTCACTTTTCATCTTTTGCAATTGAACTTTGAAGTATCAGCATAACTGAGATGTCTGAGATGTCAAATTTCATGGTGATGTCTCACGTGAACTTATTTGGAAATTATTTTGCAGTTGGGTAACCCTGAAACATCTGATGCTGAGGACTGGATGGGGCTGGTTGATTATGCTTGGAGCCATGCTGTGATATCTGATGAAACTCATAAAATAATAAAAACAAGTTGTGACTTTAACAGCACCGATCCATGGCGTAACGAAGATTGTAGTGAAGCTGTGGATGAAGTACTCAGACAATACAATGAAATTGATATCTACAGTCTCTACACCTCTGTCTGCTTTGCCAGCACAGCACGTTCAGACGATCAATCCATGCAAACTTCCATGAAGCTAACATCTAAAATGGTGCGTCAACAAAGTATCTTACACTGTACTATAAATTTATTTTTGTGAGTAATTTGAAATCATTAATTTAAACAAAGCAAATATATATATATATATATATATATTTATATATATTTATATAAGTGTTCTGACACACTAACCTATTTATTTTGTTTGACTAGATGCCTAGGATGTTGGGTGGCTATGATCCATGCCTTGATGACTATGCTAAAGCTTTTTATAATAAACCAGATGTTCAGAAGGCTCTTCATGCCAGCGATGGTCAGAATCTAAAGAATTGGACCATTTGCAAGTAACTTTTTAACCCTTTTCTGTCATCACAGTATTAGAAATGCACTAATCCAAAAATATATATAGAATCTTTTATATGTACATATATTTATCTTTTGCTAAATGATTTTTAATTATCAAATGTAGCAACAAGATATTCAATGACTGGGCAGATTCAAAGCCATCTGTTATTCCAATTTACAAGAAGCTTATTTCAGCAGGACTTAGGATTTGGGTTTACAGGTAAAATTTGAAAATATATATATATGAGTCTCAGTATTCATGGAATTGTGGTTGCTACTGCATTTTTTGGTAGCTTCTTTTCATCATGTTGTGTTGTTGAATGTTTCAGTGGAGACACAGATGGTAGAGTACCAGTGTTGTCCACAAGATACAGTTTAAGCTCTCTTTCCTTGTCTGTCACTAAATCATGGAGGCCTTGGTACCATGAAAATGAGGTAATTAAATCATGAAAGCAAATAAGCTTAATCTTTTGACAGAAAAATTTTATGTTACTTATGTTTTTAATGTTGTGTTTTGATTTGGAACAGGTTAGTGGATGGTTTGAAGAATACGAGGGGCTTACATTTGCAACGTTTCGAGGAGCTGGGCATGCAGTTCCCTGTTTTAAACCAAGCAATTCACTTGCGTTCTTCACTTCCTTTCTCAATGGAGAATCACCACCTTCTACAAAATAAGAAATCTGTATAATAATCATATTGGGTGTTCTTTGTTGTGACCTCATATGAAGATTTTGCTCTTACATTACCATTAGCTAATACCTACCTATCATATTGTTAAAATGCGAAGTAACCCTGCAAATGTAATGAATAAAAGAGTTTTGCTCCCTTTTTCACCGTTGAGCCATAATCCATTAAAAAAAATGTAAAGAAATATATTATTGTACATATTGAATTTAAGTCATATTGAATTATTGTACATATTTCATCGTAACAGTCTAAACATCACAATTCGATCGTGACTCGACTCACTTGTTTTTTATCACAAGACAATTAATGCCACATGATCCATTTCGGAACAATTGATGCCACAAACAACAACGGTATATAGGGTTTTGGATCGACAGATATCATTCCATAACCATTTCTTAAAACAGGTAGAGAAATTGCTTGATGCAGGCCAAAGCTTGTACAAGTATTAATGTGTTTAAAGGAGCGACCGAACCGTAGCTTCTGCGCAGTTGAACCTTTAATTTTTGGCACTGAATAACGCTGAGAGAGATCAATGTTGGAGGGTTTTGTGTTTCTCCGAAGAGGAAGATAGAAAGCATTGCTAATATCCTGAAGCAGTTGTGTATCAGAGTCAAAAGCATTACTAGAGTTGTAGAACATCTGAAAAACTTTCAAGCATGTCAAATGCAGCATCTTGCAAGGCTTGGGCAAATTACTTTCTCCATCAACCAGAACATGCTGGAGAAACTCTTTCGTCATTTCATCTATGATCTCTCTCCCCTCAGCAATTGAATCTTCCATTTTAAGATTAGGGTTCATCATCAATCTGAGCTGAAGAAAGTTCCACTTTCCCTCTTCTGTCTCCCTCTGTCACATGCATACACATGAAATAGGACTTAGTTTTTGATAGCAACTGTTAAGTACATTTTTTTTATCATTGATTATTAATTAACTAACCACCTTATAGGACTGTATATCATTTAATATACGACATATAAGCATTAGTAGTTTAGTGATGGTTTGATATTGAGGTGGTCTGAGATTGTTGTCTGCAAAACTGGGATTCAGAAAACATGAAGCTGGAAGAATCATGGTGTGTATGGCAATAGACAGCATGCCATTCTTCAGATACTCATCAATTGTTGGTGTCTGTCCCTTCTTGTTCCACTTTGCTTCCTCGAGCCACGAAAGGAAAGTTTCACACCACTTAACAAAAGTAACACACACTCTCATGTTAATTAATTACTGACAGTAGGTTAAAAAAGTAATTTAATACACTAATTAAACTCTTAAGCTTAGAATGATTACTAGATCTTGTAGTCCACTCTTTATATCATGAATCCCTCCTTGTTCGAGATATTTTGTGGCAGTTTCACTCACGAGATTATCCAGAGCATTGAATATGACTTTGCCGTGGCCATTTAAGCCCCTAGAATCCCACCTGTGACAGAGTGAAATTATCGAAAATGTTCATGTTTTAAACGAGGAAAAATATTTTTTAATAATTAAATTTTGACAATTTTTCTCACAACTTGAAGAGTATTTTTAAGTGATTTTTTATTTTTTTATTTTTTTATTTTTCTATATTTCAATATCACTTAGAAAATGTTACTTCAGATCATACACTACAAGAAAATGTGTCATTAGTAACCAATTTTAGTGACCAAAAGTTGTTAGTCACTATAATAACTAATTTAGATACCAATTTACAAAGTAAAAAATTATTGGTTACTGAAATAATTACTATTATGAATAAGAAATTATAATTGGTTACTAAATTGGTTTTTAAAATTAGCTATCATGGTTTTGGTTACCAAAGGAAATTGATCACTAAATATTAGTTACTTAGGTTTTGGCTACCAAAATGACTTAGTTACTAAATTGGTCTCTAATTAATTAGTGACCAATTATAATTTTTTATTTATAATAGTGACTATTTTAGTAACCAATAATTTTTAATTTTATAAATTAGTATCTAAATTAGTTATTATAGTGACTAACAACTATTGATCACTAAAATTGGTTATTAATGAGACATTTTCTTGTGGTGATAAGGAAAAGTTGTTAGAATATCATTGTCCTCTCATCAGACCCAAGAATTTAAAAAGTTAATTTTTTAACAATTATATTATGACAACTTTATTTTACAACCCTGAAGCAAATCATAAGATACATTGTCTTTAGTTGTTAAAATATCATTCTCCAAGAATTAATTTTTCACCAATTTCATATTACCTCTCATTACCTTTCACTCTCATTTTTTTTTCTTTAGAAATACAAAAGTTAAATTTTGTGAAAACTATTTTATTCTTAACAAATTATCAAATGGAGTCAGAAGAAACTTTTTTTTTTCATGTTTTAAAATAGTTCTCTATGTGATCCAATAAATCATGAGTCAAAAATCATTCTTTTAATATAACTTATAACTTCAAATCTTAAGAAAAATAGATTTGTTGATCTTTATCCTTATATATTTCTTACCATACTTATAATATATTCCTCAAAATCTTTCTCACTAAAAAGGATTTGAAATTATTTGTAAAATTGAAGAACTCTTGTAAAAAAAAAATTTGATAAGTTAATGAATGTTGTGAATTATAAATGCAACTTATTGATGATACACAGTTTACATATAAAAAGATTGTTGAAAAAAGCTCACGGTTTTACTGTCTCAAAAGTTGGAATTTAAGGTCTACGCAGATGAAAAACCGTCTGATTTAAGAATTCTCACAATTGCAGAACTAATGAGGTTTCAACGAGAAAAAATAATGAGGTTATTATAACAGTTTATTTAATGAAAAACTCAATGGAAGTTCTTAAAACCCACAATTTGTGCAATTATTACTTTCTTCTCTTTACCAAAGAACCAACCATACTGTGCAAAAAAGTAAAGGTGTTTTTCACTGCAATTTGAAAAATAAACTTGGTCACCAGGAAAAACACCGTAGATTAAAGAAAAACAACATGAAAAATGATTGATGATAATTATTTTTTATCAACAAGAACAATATAGTAATAAAAACGATAGGTTGCCCCTATCCATATAAAAAAATAAATTAAGAATTAAAGTTAATAATTTGGAATATTTACTTATAACATCATAATTGATTGAGTATTTGACTATATTGATAATTGTTGCACCAATTACGTGCTTTTCATTTTCTCTCTATAGTGACAAATCCATAAACAGTGGAGTAAGAAAATGATGAAGCTGTGTAAGTTGAAGGAAAATAAAAAAACTTTTAGATCAAACTAGAATGAAATGATAATTGTCATATCGAGTATCTTCACAAATATTTAGAATATTATTTTTATTTTTTGAAAATTTTGAACAATTGAATTAGTTAAAAACGGGTTATAAACAAATATATAAAATTAATATTATTTTTTGTTCATAAAAATAATTTTAATTAAAAAATATTTTAAAAATTCAAATACTAAAATTAGTTAGAGTGTAAGAACTTGAAAAAGAAAACAAGATATAACTATTCAAATTCTAATTAATATTTCAAACACTGTCTACACAAAAAAAAAAAGAAAATTTCATGACGAACAGAAAAATCTCATGCATATAAAATATATACAATATAAATCATGAAAGAGAATATAAAAAAATATATCCTAATTTTCATATGTAAATTTTTACTTTCATAATATTGAATTTTATATTTTAATATTTATTAAAATTAAATGACGTACATATGAAAATTTGGAGGGTGGCGTCCTATAATATCAGTTCCATTCTGGTATTTTAAAAATAGATAAATATATGTTTTAAGTATCTCCTAAATGCCAAGAAGTGAATCTAAAGTCATTTTCAAAGAAAAAAATGTTAGGTTTTTTATGTAAGGACACACCAAAGTTTTGACATTGACTCAAGAAGAAATTCATGTAAGAGACCAAACATCAACTTTAATTTGAAACTTTAAAAAGTAGTTTTACCGGTCTTTCTATTTACTTTTTATCAAAAATTATCTATAATAGAACACACTTTCCAGAATTGAAAGACTTTTGATATACTTTTGACATAAATATAACCCTTATGATTCTTCACCTACTTCATATAATTTGTCTAAGCCATCACCAAAATATCTATGACTCTCATACCACAATTTGGTTTTCAATGGAAAAAAATAAAATGTCAATGACTCTCATACCACAATTTGGTTTTCAATCGTGTTAATGTCAATTTAGTAGATACTAATTAAAAAAATATTAAAAATAAATAAGATTACATCAACTAATAATCTAACACTAATTAAAATAAATGCTAAAAATAAATAAGTTAACATCGATTTAAAATATATATATATATATATATATATATATATATATATATATATATATATATATATATATATATAAGTATAGAAACGTGTATTTTATAACAATATGCATATATATACCTTCTAACAGCGTTGGTGAAATGTTTCAAGTCCCTGAGTGAGCCTTGTGTGTCAAAGAAATCATCTGCAATTGTGATGAGTATAGCAGTCTTTGCCACTAGGCTTCTTACGTAACTCTGATTTCGATAGTTAGTGGAAGAAGCAGCTATAGCATAGTAGCAATACGTTGTTTTCTCTCGACCAAATCCCATGTTTCTTAGACCATAATCTTTCACCCATCTGTTACAGTATCATTGTAATTTCGTAATTCAGAGGTAGGCATGAGTAAGAGATACAGAAGCAAATGCTGTGTTAGGATCATTCAAACCTCGTCAACTCTTTTAATTCATGTCTGAAAGTTGATTGCTTCAACTCGTAATTCTGCCTCGCAAGTTCTAGGAGATCTTCGTTCTGAAAGTGTGAAATCCTACATCGGAAAATTGTCAAAAGCTATAGGAAAAGTTTTTTATGAAATGAAACAATTTGGTTTAAAAAATGTACCTAACATGTGAGGTTTTTCCTTTCCATAGAACATCCGTGTCATTGTTTTCTATCCACGTCCTATGTTTTAAATGATCCGTTTCGGCCAGCCAATGAGTATTTAATTCGTGTTGAACCTGCACAAGAAGGACTGTGTAAATGTTTTAAGAATAATATTATTTTGACAAAGTTTGGTATGACAAACTTTTGACAAACAATTATTTTTGTAAAAAAAAAGTCCTAAAATTTTATCATTTTATTTTTGTAACTTTTATATAAAAATAATAAAAAAATATTCTATTTAGCGATTTTGTCAAAAATTTATTTGTTAAAGTTTCATTTCCCATGTTTTAATGGAAACTGTATACGAGAGTTACAAAGATCATCGGACAAAGAAGAAAATATGAATTTTTTCTTCTTCCTTTATTTCAGCCTAAGATAGTTATATGTTCAAAAATCAATTTAAAAATGTCCTTTTCAATTCCATTATTTTAAGTATTTTAAAAAAATACCGACAACATCTAATTAAGAAGTTAACTTTAATCTTAACTTAATCCCACAAAATCAATATATAAGGTGAGGTTTGCACTCACTTATATACTGTGAAATCAATATGCCATGTCGGCTTCCAACACACACCGAGTTACATCTGGTGCGTAGGACAGGATTGGACATTAATGGATGGTCTCAGAGCGACCTGATAACGAGTGGAACAACATGTCCAACAAACAACAAATTTTTCGATAACAAATCTTGTTAGGATAGACTTTAACCCATTGTTGTCATACCATATTAAGGAGTGAACTTTAAGCCTAACTTAACTCTATGATTTTAACAAAATTGTTGATGTAAATGTTTAGTTATAGTTATATATGATTAAATAGGAAACGGTTAAATACGTTTTTAGTCTCTTAACTTTTAATGAAATTGGAATTAGTTCCTTTTTGAAATTTTGGATCAATTTAATTCTCCAACTTTAGAAGGGTAAACAACACAAATATTACCATGAAATACATTTAAAATATTAAATAAACTAAACAAAATCTAATTAAAAAACTAAATTCACATACTTTTAAACATGAAAGACTTGAATGGATGGAAAGTTTCAAAGTAGAATTAATTTAACCCAAATAAGAAAAAAAATGAAGAAAGGAGGGTGTAGAGGGTCCGGTGGGCATACCATTTGTTGGAATTGGGAGAAAATGGTGTGAGGTTCACCATTTTTAGTCAGCAAGCATTTGTGAAGCAGATCTGTGGTGAAAGATTTGACGTCTTGAAGTTCATTTTCCCCACAGAAAATAAGATTTGAGGCTCTGTACATTGAAAGGATTGTAGTTGACAAGTGTTCCGGTTCCTTTTGAATACGTGCTCTAATTTCTTCGTCATCTAAAAACCAACCAAAGCTCACTGCATTTTGTTTTGGAATTTTATGATCATAAAATTGTATAATGAATAACAAAATGTTATTTAGTAGTTTTGGCTCTAAAATTTAAGATTTGGAGTAAAATAGTTAATTGCAAAGGATGACATACATGAGGGTGATACATTGTATCCATGAATCCTTAGGAGGTGAAATGCCAGAGAGTCTTTGTGAAGCTGAGCTTCAACCATATTGGTCGGTTTTACCCACCATTCTTCTTCCACATAGTTCCTATATATATCATACAAAATATCCATAGTTGATCATGTGTATGCACAAATATACATAGTTTGATCATGTATTATTGTAGTAAGCACAAAAATACAATATGAACTTATGCTCTTATACATCTTACTAAATAAACTTTGTTAAATTCAACTTCAGATATCAATATTTTTAAGTATTTACTGAGATGGAGTGAATGGATAATTTCAGATGCAGTGTCCATAAGTTGTTCAAAGGGGTGGAAAACAGAAACAGAAGCTGAAGTGAAAGTGGTGAGTGGAAGTCCATGGCTTGGTCCATGAGGTGAAATTTATGGCAAGAGATAAAGATGATTTGAATTACTCCTATGAAAGTTTTTATTTATTTTTTGACGTAACTTAACGTGGATCAATTAACTTTCTTTTCTTTTAAAGAAAAGAATCAATTACTCACACTAAATCATGCAATATTGAATAATAAAAAATAATTAATATATTTTTATTTTTTCTGAATTTGTGTGTTTTTATTCGTTACAGACAAACTGTCTAAGTTTAATTCTTTATACACAGCATAATTAGTAGAACTAACTATCAAACTAAAAAAATCAATTAACTTTATTGTAAAAGAACGTTTCTAAATTAAATTAATTATAGGGATAATTTCTATTCTAACATTTACGATGGTACATTGTAAATTTCTAATAAACTCGTTACCAAAGAGGAGTTAGAATTTGTTAGGGTGTAGATATGTATTCAAATGGATATTTTATATTCACCGATCAAAATATCCATTAACAACTTAAAATGATATTATTTCAATCATATTTATTTAATTTTTAATTTAAAACTTAATATGTGTTATTATATCATTAAAGTAGGTTGTTGGATGAGTGTACTTATTTGAAAGGTATCCTTAATATGTTTGGTGACGTGTAGTGATCAAAATAAAAATTTGTACCCGTCCATATTAATGGCTATGTTTACGGATAAAATTTTTGATGAATCTAAATAAATATTTTTAATGAATATTTATAGATAATGTGTATAGCTACAGCGACACATATTTGTTATTCATTAATAAATATTATTACATTTTATTTTTTAAAATTCAAGTGATGATTGTTAGTAATTATAGAAGAGTAGTTTAAAATTTAATTTTATATATTCTTATTTTTTTTATACTTACTACTACTACTAGCGAACACACAGGCGCTGTCTGTATCCGCATTTTTTAATTTTTATAATATCAATAATATTTATTTTTAAAACATATATAATAAATTTTAAAATAGTTATTAAATAAAATAATTATTTAAAAAATATTTTTAGAATAACGGTCAAAATAAAAAAAAATTAAAAAAAAAACGGTTAAAGAAAAAATAATTATAAAATAATTAATTTTTAAAATAATAATTAAGGATAAAATTGAAAAATGAAAAGTGGACCCAAAAAGAGGAATCTCATTTATATATTGTTATAGATTATATTGGAGATATTTTATAATAAATTAATTTTTTAAAATTTATAATTTGAAACAATCCATCTAATTTTTTTTTTTAAATATCAAACTTATTTAGATTATTTTATTAAGTAATTTGATTTAAATTATTCTTAAAAATTACTTTTTTTTTTCAATCCAAATTTATATTTTAAAGGTTTAGTTTTAAATAATTTTATTTAAAATTTGAAAAAATATAAGAATATTTATGTGTATTCATGAGTAAATGTGATATACAAAAATTATATAATACTTTTTTTACGAATACACAAAACAATGTTTTCAAACAATCTGAGTAACCAATAGTCACTAATACTCAACCTCACACATCACATTGTCATCCTATATATACTTATACTTGTTATAAACCTTTGTGTAGAATTGAATTTAATCTTGTATGTGTAAATGAATAATTAATATATATATATATATATATATATATATATATATATATATATATATATATATATATATATTACCTGTTCGTTTAAAAAGGTGATCTCTTAATTGCCAGTGACTTGAATTTCGAGAAAAAAAAATGTAGTTTCATGCAAATTAAATAAGCAAGTTCTGTGACATAGTAATGATATACTTTGGACACCCATAATTTTTAAACTCCTATGTAGCATCAATAACTTTTTTTCCTTGTATTTATCTTTTTATAAATCACATCATGTAGCCTATAAAATTTATTTATCTTTACCTGATTTTAGCATTTTGGTTGCTTATGTATTATTTTTCAACATTCAAATAACTTTCATTATCTATAGTCTTTACCTGTAGATTTTTGCCAAAATTTCTTCAATCTCTTTATCAAAGTGCTCACCCAACCCTAGTCTTTGTAACTGGTTTATCATGCAGAGCTTTATAAGGTCTTCATCCATGGGATATGTTTGTGGAACTGTAGCAATGTGAAATTTTCAAAACACGTAAAGAGAAAAAAAAAATGCGAAGCTAATTTGATATATAATGTTAAAGAGGACAAAATAAAGGACGAAAGAAACCTCCATTAGGGCATCTCTGAATTAGAGATTCTAAATAGGCCAGACAGTGAATATTCCCGGTAGCCATGAATGCTTTTGCAGTAGCAGATGGTGATTGGAACAGTGAACCATCACCTCTCAGATTGCTACAGATATCTTCTTCACTTACTTCATACCAAGGTGCCAAAGCTTCAAGATACGATAAAAGTGGTAAGAAGCCCTGCTTACCCACAAGTTCCTCCCTGTTCGTTTTAAGTACACACTATAATTACAAAAATAATATCTTATAAATCCAGCCAAAGAAATTTCAGCCAAGTTGAGTTAAGGTTAAAGAAATTTTTTTATCATTATCGTTGAATTTATCGTTTTATCTTTTATCGAGTCATTATCACTTTTTAATATTTAATTTCATGTTCGAAATATATATACCTCGATGTAAACGAATTAGTTAAAGATTTCACATCGATTAAAAATAAAATTATTTTATAATATATAAATAAATACAAATTTCTTTTGAAATTAAGTTACTATTAAAATCTACTTCTTAAAAAATAACAAAAACTTGAAAGGCATATGTATTAGGTATACTTATGAAGGAGCTTTTGTTGATGGAGAAAGATACTTGAGATTGTCACTCTCACTGTGTCTGGTAACACAATTTCAATTCCAGCACACTCCGAAAGTCGAAGCATTGCAGGAAAAACAATTATAAACCAACGAGGGCAACAGTTTTCGATATCCTTGAGCAGCTTCTCAGTGTTTGCTTCAATGAAGGACAGCCCTAGAGATTGAAAAAAACCAATGATTATAAAAGCACAAAAACATAACTGAAGAAGCATAAAAGTAATTAACATAGCACCTCTTTGTATGAGTGATGCAGCGGTGTTCCAGTTTTTGAGTGCAAGCATGGAAGCAAGGGTTGCTGGAAGCGTTTCCAGTGAGGGTTTGTGAGAGGCATCACAGTCTCCCCAGAAGCCTTGTTGATTTTGGTTGTTGATGAGCCATTGCAAACAGTTTTTGAACAAGGGTTTGGAAGGATCGTGGGGATCTGCTATCATTGCTAACCATGCAGTATCGTATGCCGACGGCCATATATAAGTGTAGGGATCAACATTTGATGACAATATTATTGCCTTCATTTTTTCTACGAGGGAGCATGATGATGCAGACTCCATGTTTTTAGGACATAAACAAGAACAGAACGTAGTTGGATTCTGAATCTTTAACTTGTAGATGCTATTTATATGGAGAATTAGATTATCAATTTCAATTTTTTAACTCTCATCTTTAATTTTTTACTTGATATAATATAAGTTATAATTTTAAAAAAAAATTAAAAATTAAAAATTAAAAAATAGAAAAAATATATTATTTGATATCATTTGATTTGATAATCATTTAACAATTTATATAAAAGTTAATTTTTATATTTAAAAATAAATAAATAATATTAAGAAGTAGTATTAAATAATAATAATAAATTAGTGTCAAAAAATACCAATGTCCAAAATAGAATCATATTATCATTACCTTATTTATATATATATATATACAATTGCTACAATTTCAGACGTGCACGTAACATGTACGCATGCTACGTGGGGTATTCCTCAATGAATTAATCACGACAATTGAAATTGCTTTTTCCATAGTAGATCATTCAGGTATTATACAGTGATAATACTTGTACATTTCAACTTTTATTTTTTCGTACATCCCGATATACTTTCACAGAATTATAATTTTATTATAACATTATTACTAAAAATTTTCATACTTCCTAAGATTTTTTTACAAATTTATTAAAAACATTTATACAAAAATATTTTTTATTATTATTTCTTTTAATTTTAATTTCATGAATAACTATTTTTTACAAAATTATAATTCTTTTTGCAAGCGAAAATCGGAATAACATGATCATTATTATAGCTAATCATTGGTACCATTTTTATCCATTTAGGCAAAATTATGTATCTAGGTTACTTTGAAGGTTAATTTACAAAATTGGGTCAGTTGACTAAAATATTACACGAGATAAGTGAAATCATGATGAACGACACAGTGAAGTCGTTAGGAGTGATACCGTCTTCTTTTAAAATTTTTATAAAACATAAAACGTTATAAATGGTAACGACTTCCGCAGTAGAAATCGTTAGGATTATATCCGATTTCGAATATATCCGATTTCGAGTAAAACCGTATTGGATCCTAACGGTTTTGGTTTTTATAATTTTTCAATTACATTTAAGTTTTTTTATTACATAGACAATTTTGGTTTGTAGTTGTCACGTCTTGGCAGAATTATATATTATATAATTACAGTTTCTTTTAGGAAAAAACTAACAAATTAATACTTTTTTTTTATTTTGATAAAATATTTATGCAAATTTCTAATAAAAAAATATAATAATTTCTTTTAGCATGACCATTTCTACCTAATAGCAAAATAAGTCGTTATTGATTTGTTATATTAATTATTTTATTTTTAATATATTCCTAAGTTGATTAAATTTTAATTATTTCTAAAGTATTCTATAAATAATAAAATGTGCAATATTTTTTATAAAATTAGAAATAGCAAGATGATACATTCAATTAGATAATGAAAAATTACAATCAGGATGTGAAATTCATCCTATACGAAAATTTAAAATTAGAGTTAGAAAAAACAAATGACGATATGGACAATTTCCCCTGTGATATCCTTCATTTCTGTAATATGAACATTTAGTCCCTTTATTTGGATCGGGCTGATCCATTTCATTATGGATACGATTAGTTGTAGGTCTTCCTGGTGCCTTATGGCACGTGTGTGGGTCTTGAATGAAATTAGGTTCGGTGTATGTAGACCAATAATCTTTGTTCTTAACCAGATGAAATTGGAGTTCATATGCCTTGTTGATGGTGTTGAGGCTATAAATAGGATGAATGTATGTGGTCAGTTCTAAATGGGAGAAATAGCATACAACTATTACGTGTTGACAAGGTAGCCCAGAGAGCTTGAAAATGACCATGGACGGCTGTTACGTATTAATTTTTGTTGTGTTTTTTTAATTAATTTTCTAACGTTTTTTAGGAAAAAAATACGCCTGCAAATTAAAAAAAGCTTAAACATTAAAAAAAATTAAAATAATATCAGTATTACATTTTTTAGTTTAAAACTCAAACAATATAATACTCCAAAACATATTATTTTAGTAAAACGTGCCAACTAAATTATTTTTTGAATGCTAATAAACATAAAATATAAAATTGTATGTAGTATTATTTAATGAATTTACCCTGTAATAAAAGAAGTGAAAATATAAAAAAAATTTGAAAAACCTAAACCGTTAGGAACCAAAACGGTTTCACGTGAAGCCGGTTTCTTTTTTAACGACTTCCATTATTGATGTAGTTACCATTCCTAACGTTTTTTGCATTTTTAAATTTTTAAAAGAAAACAGTGTCACTCCTAACGACTTCACCTTATGTGTCGTTACCCATCATGACGACTTCACCAATCTCATGTAATATTTTAGTCAACTGACCCGGATTTGTAAATTAACTTTCAAAGTGACCCCGATGTGTAATTTTGCCATGATTTTAAGATGGCGACGCCGGAGGATAATAGTGGAGCTTTGTTTGCCTTCTGTCCTTTTTTAGACAATTTGGTTTTGGACTTATTTAGATTAAAGGTTAATTATGTTTTTCATCCCTGTACTAACATGCTAAATTGGAAATCGTTCCTCTGTCAAAGTTTATATAAAAATGATTCTTTTACTTTTATAATGAGTGAAAAGTATCCTCCATTTTAAACGGTGTTAAATATTTAATGACTTGGCAAACGACGTAGATGACGTGGCAATTTTTTACTTCAAAAGCTATTACTGCAATTAAAATATTTAAAATCTAATTACTTGATTTTTTTAATTTACCGTTTTAAAGTAAATACTTTTAAATATTACGTTTTAAAGTTATTAACTTTTTAGGTAAACTAAATACTTTTAAATATTACGTTTTAAAGTTATTAACTTTTTAGGTAAACCCTCGTGAGTGGAAAAAAAATGCAAAGAGTCTCGTGAGTGGAAAAAAAATGCGAAAGGGTCTCTGAGTGCTGTGATGATGGTGTGCCATTAAGAGTGGTTTGTGAGTGTTGTGACGATGGTGTGCCATTAAGAGAGGAAAATCAGGTGCGCAGTCTACGAATTTTGATCAAGAACCCAATAGGGTTTTCGTGTACTGCAACAGTGCGACGAGTGCGAGAGTGAATCCTAGGGTTTTCGTCCGCGACAGTGAAGGTATGGTTTATAAGTTCTTGATTTTGATTTTTGATTTTTGATTTTGATTTTCGTCCGCATATGATTTCATTGTTTTGAAACACATTGTAATTTGGGGTTATCTTTTTGAATCAGTGTTAGAAATTGAATGAAATGGGGGAAAGTAGGTTCAATTTAACAATTCACCACATGGGGAAATTTGTGAGGGCGAAAAAGAAGTTGGTTTACGTGGGTGGGTAGAAACATAGGATACATAATGTTGATCCTGATATGTGGTGAAGCTGTGAATATAGTCAAGGAATTTAAATATGTTGGTGAATTCAAGTTATGGTGGAAGCCCAGTAAGGGAAGCATAAATAGAGATTTGAAACTTCTTGTGTTGGACAAGGATGCCATGGAGTTATCCACTTATGCAGAGCAAAGTAGAGATGAAGTAGATATTTATGTGGAGCATACAATTATTGAAACACAAAATGTTGAGATTGTGAAGTTAATTGAAGGTTGTCCAAGTAGTGAGGCTAAATGTGAGGGTACTAATAAGGATGTTGGTGCTGAATTTCATGGAGAGGATGGAGTTGGTAATGAAGGTCAGCAGCATAATGGAGAAGTTGGTGAGGGTCATGAAAGAATACATTGTGGTTTAATTTACATGTGTATTGTTCGATTAATTGAATTCAGCAGATCATAATGTAGTAATGTAATGGGTACTAAATCAACTCAATTTTCCAACGTTAAAGTGAAGAACAAGGTGAAACTGATTGACAAAAAACAGAACTTAAACACTGATGCAAGGGTCTAATACATAGTCAAATACAATGGCAGCAAGCTATTAAAACAAAAACTTTGTCAGTTAACTGAACAATTGCTCTTTAAACACATAATTACACCAAACATTAATGTCAAAATCCAAGCCACAACGAAAATATAAAATTGTATCTTCCCTGCTGTCATCTCTGTCTCTAATTTCAACTTCAACTTGGTATTTTTCCTAATCAGTTGTATCACATATTTGTCGTTAACGGCAACTAATTCATCATCTTCTTCCTCTATTTCTGGTTTGTCTTCCATCATACTTTCTTCACCATCATGAACCCATTCAAAGTACTTACAGTTATCATCACTCTACACTTAAAACAAAAACACATTAACAAAACCAATCATAAATTATTTCTCTAACAAAAACAGAATTAAAATAACTTACTCTCCAGCTCCTACATCTCCAAAAAAATATTCCTTTGTTCTTCGTCGTGTTTGCTTGCAGAAACACTACTCTTTCCCCACAACCACATAATTTGCCTCTTAGACCCGAGAACGAACTTGATGCACCAACACTCTTCGTTCCAGAACTTCTGCGAATGTATGCAGAGCTCTCGCCATGGGATTTCATCACCAACAACTTGTCTTTAACAAAATAAAATGAACTTTACCCTATTCATTACTTACGAACCCTACACGAACTCCAAATCGAAACCACTTACCCGTTCTTCAACAAAACCACACTCCAAGTTCAGATCGACTTTCGCAGATATTTTCGACGTTGCTCTACGGCCTGAAACTGGTGCGAGCCTTTCCTAGTGTAGATCGATCAATGGTGTGAGCCTTCCTGGTGTGAGCCTTCAACGAAACCACAATCCTAGAATGTCTCCCAACGGTAAATTAAAAAAATCAAGTAATTAGATTTTAAATATTTTAATTGCAATAACAACTGTTGAAGTAAAAAATTGCCACATCATCTACGTCGTTTGCCAAGTCATTAAATATTTAACACCGTTTGAAATGGAGGATACTTTTTACTTATTATAAAAGTAAAAGGATCATTGTTATATAAACTTTGACAGAGGGACGATTTCCAATTTAGCATGTTAGTATAGGGATGAAAAATATATTTATCCCTTAGATTAATTTCTTCATAAATACTTTTAATAAGAAAAATCAGAATTAATATATTTTTTTAATAAATTAAAAGTACCTTATAAAAATGTACTTTTACAAAATTTAAATGAAAAGGTATTTACATATTAACTTAAAACAAATTATTTTATTGTATGGAAAAAATTATTATTTTTTTAAAAAGTATTTCTACAAATGTTTATCCAAATACCTTTATTGAGTATTACTTATCTTAATTTCGTTGCATCAAATTTTGTCTAATTTTTTATCCATTAAGGTATAATCGAGTAAATTGAATTAATCGGTAGTGTTATCAAATATCAAAAAGATTAATTGTAATAACATGAGATGTCGTCAAATAATGTGAATTAACTGGAATAGAAAAAAATGGAATATGTTCTAAAAACACATGACGTAAGACATACAATTTTTGGTTAACCGATCAAAGTAATGATGTCCCTTTTGATCAAGACCATGTATCCCTAAAAGACACAAATAACACTTGGCTAATAATTTAATACTTTCAACATGTGATTTTAGAACAAAACAGGTAAATCCAAAAACACACAAATGAGAGTAATCATGTGTATGACCATACAATTTTTCAAAATGAGACAAACTAAAAATATGTGAAGTCGGATCTGATTCACAACATGAGTTGTTGTAAGAATAACTTCATTCCAGAAGACACTTGGAACATCAACATATAACAAGAATGATTTGGCAGTCTCAACAAGATGATGATGTTCTCTTTGAGCAACATCATTTTGTTAAGAAGTGACAGTGCAAGAGGTTTGATATATAGTTCCGTTAGAGGCAAGTAAAGTGGTAAAATCATTAGACTTCACTCCCAAGTCACAACGAAAGGTTTTTATGGTAGCAGAGTGTTGGGTCTTTACAAGAGTGTTAAAATTTTGAAAATTGTGAGATAATCAGACCAACGTTTCATAAGATAGATCCAAGTGAAACGAGTAAAATCATCAATGAAAGAGACATAATATCTAGAACCTCCTTTGGTTGGATACAGAAGAAGGTCCTCGCACATCTGAATGCACAAGATCAAAAGAAGCAAGAGAAGAAGAAATATTTTTATTAAAAGGTAAAGCGAAAATTTTTTCCAGTTTACAACCACTACAATAAGAAATATCATGACTGTTCAAAGTACCAAAGACTCATGTAGACGCTAAAAACTTTAAACGAGATGCAGAAACATGACCAAACAAGAATGTCACCAATGAAAAGGTAAAGAAGAAGACAAACGAAACAAAGATAAATTCACACTAGAGGTTGTAACTATTGACTCCTTGAAGTACTAATTCAAGACATAGAGTCCACCTTGCCTACGACATCTCCCAATCACTTTCTGAGATGTGTGATCCTATACAAAACATTCAAATGGAGAGAAATATACATTATATACATGATCATAGACTTACCCAATAGAAGCAAGATTCATAGCAAGACTAGGTACTAGTGGAGCTTGTGGTAGAGTCTATGGTTCAGTCTTTTATGGTACAACCTGTTGTGATACAATATGTTGTTCAATCACAACCCGAACTAGTGGTGGATAATCATGAAAATAGCTTCTAAATGGACTAATATGCTTGATGAGAGGAAAGATTCTAATACTCAAGAAAATGATGAGTCAATTCAAATTACAAGAAAACCTAGTAGAGATAGGCCAAAGAAAGTTAATACTAAATCCTCTAAAGCAAACATTTCTAAAAATTAAAGGTTTTTTTTTTGGAATATAAGATTATTGACTAATGATACATTTTTTAATGTGTTAAGGGATTTTCCTTTCTACTATAGTATGGAGTTCAAAGCGTGAAATAATTTTCATGAAGAAAATCATAGATTTTTTTTTCATACTAAGTTCTTTTTTTTTTCAATAAGTACGATGTAATTATATTATGAATTTTGTTTGGTCTCCAATTTTCATACTTATTTGAAAATCGAATGATGTGATCTCATTTCACATTGATTACCTAATCTATAAAATTGTAATGAATTTAAATGGATGTGTTGGTGAGAAGAACATTGGGTCGGTTGTTGAGGCGATATACATTCATAAGGGACATGTAACGCGGTTGTTGTTGACATTAGTGTTACTAAAAACAAAAGCCTTGTTACCCACACTTAACTAACCCAAAATTGTTCTTTTGTATTAACTTTTGGTCCATGGAATATTTGTTGTATTCACCAAAACTAAAAATTTATATTGTTTTCGGATTAAAATATTATATTTAGTAATAGTAATTTAAATAAAATGAATAAAATTATTTTTGAGATCCCTTGTACCTGGGCTAGCTATTTATAAAAAATCTCAATTTAAATACGCTGAATTAAACTATAGATGTTAAAATATATACAATGTGTCAGAACCTTGAGATATGGGTTTTAATATTTTTTTATTTTATAGATTTTATTTTTCATGTAGTTTAATTTTTGTTAAAAAGTATGAACGTAATTCTTTTACTAAATTGGTAGTAACACTATTTCTAATTGAGTAAGTAATACAAGACAATCAAGTGTTGATGGTACACTGGATAATATTGTCACATTTTAACCCATAAATAACATAACAGTAAAGGGTTATAATCCAATCAGACGATGTCGCCTGTCATTTACTTATCATATTGGAAGTAATTAGGAATTTTCAACAAAATCCATATTGATATATGCTGATAAAACATGCGACATGTTAAAAATAGATATTATATATGGATATTTGTAAGTAATGGGTATGACTATTTTTAATATTTGTATGTTAACGGAGCGTGTATGAATATCATAGTATTTGTACCCGTAGATGTCCGTATTCGTTATACTATAATTTAAATTAAAAAATAAAAAATATGATTAAAATATTAACATATTGATTTTGAATGAGTTATTTTTTAGTTAAATATGTTTTTGTTCTCTCAAGTTTCAGTAAAATTTGGTATTAGTCCTTGTTCAAAACTTTTGACTAATTTAATCATTTATCTTTACAAATAGGTGGATTTAGTTCTTCTAACAAAATTTGGTTAAGTTTATTCGACATTTCAAACACGTTTTACGATAATATTTAAGTTAACATTAATGTGTCAAACGGTGTAAAAAATTTAAATACTATCATGAAATGCGCTTGAAACGTCAGATAAACTTAACAAAATTTGGTTAAAATGACTAAATTCACGCATTTCAAAAGATGAAGGACTAAATTAGTCAAAAAATTTTAAAATGGACTAATTCCAAATTTTATTTAAACTTGAGGAACCAAAAACATATTTAACCCGTTATTTTTTTATCAATTAGTTTTAAAAAAATCATTTATTTGTAAACTGACATTCAACACTATTTAAATGTATTATTTGAACTTTGTTTACAATTTATTATATTTTATTTGAATTTATGATTAAAATATGTTGTTAAATATTTATTTATTTTTTTTAAATATCTGTGATTCGTGAATATCCGTGGATATTAAAAAATTATGCAGATATCTGCATAATGGATATCCGACAGATATAAATACTGGTACGGAACAAAAATATTTATCTAACGAGTAAGATACGGAAATCTACTACCCGTACTCGCCCCATTAACATCCCTAAATGTGACTTGATATATTCCCATCATATACTTTTGTCCTTTGCTACGATAATTAATTTTTAATATCGCTCCAACCTTTTATTGCCACAGTCTTACAAGCCATGCAAGAAATGAAAAATCTCAATTGGAACTAGAGAATGTTTACTTTATTTAAGTTGAAAATTTGATTTTCAAGATAAAATAACTGAACATTTTTTTTTCAATCTAATTTAATTAACATGCTTAAGTGGGTCAAGTTAATTAAGTCCATATCAAATTCAATAAAACATTGAAAGGACTTTGCATCAAATCAATATTGATATCATGTAATGAGACATAATATAAAATGTCGAAACACAAAATCCACTATGCACCTCCTTTTACTGTAAAGGTTTTACATAATTGATGCATTCACATCCAATTTCCAAACTTAAATCATTGAATATGCCAATTTAAAAATTGTAAGTCAAATTTTCCTAAAAATTTCCAATATATTAATTCCTTTTTCAAATCCTAAATACATAACTTAAATTAAAGAAGAAAATTATTTTTTATTTATTTATTCGGTCATATATGTTTTTATATTAAAAATATATTTTTTATATTATTTATAGGGTTAAATATGTTTTTTGTCCCTTAACTTTTAGTAAATTTTGGAATTAGTCCATTTCGAAACTTTGGACCAATTTAGTCTTCCATCTTTTGAAATACGTAAATTTAGTCCTTTTAATCAAATTTTGTTAAGTTTATTTGACATTTCAAGCGCATTTCATAGTAATATTTGACTTAATATTAAAGAAAAAGAATGTGTCAAACATTATAAACAATTCAAATACAATCGTGAAATGCGTATAAATTAATTTGAACAAACTTAATTTATTGACTTAGTTGAAGCATTATTAATTTTTATAAACATCTTGTTATTTATTTTGAGTGGGATTGATACTTGAAAATTACAACTTAAATAAAAGTTTTGCAAAATCTTAATTCAATTATTCCAACTCACTCCAAAATGAATTAAGTTAAGTTAGATTAGATTTAACATAAAAAAATGTTAAAACTTAACCCAAACCAATATTTTTTAGTGGGTTGGTAATAGATTTTGCCTAAATCTTACTTAATATAACCCTCAAACTCATACTTTCACCTCTCTTCTACTTATGAATAAAAGGAGCAATATTCTCACTTTCTTCTCCTTTCCATGAGCACGGTATTGTAGGATTAGGAGAATTTACACTTTTTGTTTATAAAAACACATCAATTAATTTGAATATTGGAACATAAAATTAAATATAATAAATAATTCTACAAAAGCAGATTAAATCTATAGAGAAGAAAATTAAGATTTTTTTATATATATATTTTCTCCCTTCACTTGTTTAATCCTTCGATTGAAATAGTAAAATATAAACTCATTATATTTACTACTTTTTACTTATTATGTTTATTTTCTGAAGAAAAAAATAATGTAACACACAAAGTTAGCTTTCTTTATATCTTTAAATAGTCTTAATTATTAATTGGGATTAGTTAATTTAACACATAGTGAGTTTTATGTCATACGAAAAAGGTTCTTTCACCTATTATGAAAGCTTAAATTTGATGCAAGTGAATGTAGGTATTAGGTAGTCATTTTGAATAGATTTGATTAGGAATTGAAGGGTTTGAGTTTATATTGTTTTTACACATAATGAATAATGAAAGAGATAATTGAAACTAATGGTTGTCTTTTAGTCAAGTTTCTTATAAAAAATCTCAAGATGTACTTAATGATATGCAACTAGTTTGTCCTACTAAAATATTGATTTAAAAGTTAAGAGAGAATGGATGGAAAAATTTGTTGAAATGTGTAGTATTCTTATGATAATACTCGACATAAAAAAATCATTTGTCACTGTAAAACATTATTTTATAGTGAATATTTTTTTTTATTAGAGTGGATAAACAACTATAATAATTAAATGACAGGTATAGGGAGAAAAAAAAATGAAATTTTGAAATTTAAACAATGTTCTAGTTTCTAAGTATGTTTATAAAACTTTAGCATTATGAACATATGTACTTTTCTTAAAAAAATTATTTTAATGAATAAAAAAATAGTTTAAAATTTCAACTTCATTATTTTATTGATATTTCTAATTATTTAAATTTGACAAATTTTATGAACTACGCTTGAATTATGTATCTTTTAAAGGGTCAAGTATGTTTTTAGTTTCTCAACTTTGACTCAAAATTGAAATTCGTTTTTGTATGAAACTTTGATACATTTTGGTCCCTAAACTTTAAAAATGAATAAATATAATCTTTTTAACCCAATTACATTAACTTTTTTTGACGTGTAGAACGTGTTTCATGTTAACATGGAGTTGTTTACATCGTTTGACACATTATCGGTTCAATATTTGTTGGAAAATATGTTTGACTCATCAAAAAAAGTTAACATATTCATTTATTTTTAAAGTTTAGGGACCAAAATGTATCGAAGTTTTAAACATGGACGAATTCCAATTTTCAGTCAAAGTTCAAGAACTAAAAACATACTTAATCTTTTTTAAATAATAAAAAAGTTAAAAATGTTTTACTTAATTGAATACTTAATTTATCTTGTTTTAACTTTTATGTTTATAAATTATAATAGAAAAAATTTTAAAAAAATTATGAAAATAGGATTGCGAAATAGAATAAGAGATGAGTTTTTCTTTTTAACAATATAGTTATTTGTATTGAAAAACACATAAAAATGTTAATGTTAACAAATTAAAAAGGTAAAAAAAAAAACAATTCGAACGATTTTATAACTATATTTATATTGCATATTATTCTTATCCTATAAAAAAGTAATAAATATAATTTTATTATTGTTAAAAAATCCATTGTACCAAGTTTCACCTCAAAAGTATAAAATAAAATAATGAGCTTCATTCAATTCAAGGCAAAAGAATCCATCCATATTCTGGGCCGACAAGAGCGTCACCGTTTCACACCATATATTCTTTAACTTGTCTGCTCCCGTCTACAAAAAGAAGAAAAGAAAACTCCATATCTCTCTGTCTTTAGGTTTAATGAGGTGGCCTTGCGGATTAATATGCAGTCCTGCCGATGGTTGAGATATTAAAGTTGTAGGTCCGCTGAAGTCTGTTTCGTATAGAGTATAGTTCGCAGTTTGTATGGACTGGTTTACTGTTTGTATAAAAAAAATTGTATTTCTATATATTAATTATTCTCTTTTTGTATGACCGAGCGTTTCAAATTTTTATGTAATTGAAAAAGATAAATAATATATATTTTTGAATATATTAAAATTTGAAGAATACATTGTATGTTAAAATACGAATATGATTATAATAAAATATTAAATTATTAATTTATTATCAACTCTTTAAAATTTTTGTTTAATTTTATGAACTTGTTAAAGTTTCTTAATTAATTTAACATTACAAGTCGTATCATAAGAACTAAAAAAACAAATTGACCTGCGGATCTGTGTTAAAAGTGTGGGACGAGTCAGTCTGATCCACATTTGCGGTTGAATTACTTATAGACTCGCATTGGTGTCCCTATGTCTTCATCTCTTTCTATATTTAAATTAAAGATAAATTACATTAATTACATTTTTAAAATTTTATATTATATTATTAATATTTTAAAATATAGTTTTATGTTATTAGTAAGTATGTGGGTCAGTGATTTTATCTGTAGGCGGTAGTTGAAACAAATAGATCATTACTTTTATGTGTACGAAGAAATGATTTTTTTTTTTTTGAGAAGTTGAAATATTGAATTTTTGTTTGTAAATAAAAGATTAACCAAAACTACTTTTTCGAAATCGTTTTGTAAGCAGTGGAAAATTCAAATGAAAAAAAAAATGTATATC
>Ga0214542_1002399_pt1 | contig 38780 bp, 20 predicted proteins | sample CNSS1metaG_FD_160096 | JGI IMG/M metagenome (GOLD analysis project Ga0214542, IMG submission 160096) | Root nodule microbial communities from cowpea collected in UCLA plant growth center, Los Angeles, California, USA - CNSS1 | ecosystem: Host-associated > Plants > Roots > Nodule | place: USA... | reverse complement strand
AAAAAAAAAAAAAAAAAAATAAAAAAAAAAAAAAAAATAAAAAAAAAAAAAATTATAAAAAAAAAAAATAAAAAAAATAAGTTTTTTTTTTTTTTTTGGCAGGTATTTTTTTTACAGTATTTCTTTTACGTAAACGTTATCCTCGTTTAAAAGTAGTACCTTGTCCAATAAACATTTTAAAAACACTAGTAAAATTATTTTGATTTACCTGCAATTATTTCAATTTACTAGAAATAAATAAAAACGCGCGCACACACTCACATTAATCAAATGAATTTTTACATGGATTACAAATCACAATATTTAACTTATTGCATAACGTTATTTAATACTATTTTTAAAGTTTAAAAAAATAAGATTTTTTAACAAATCAATCATCGTAATAAGTAATTTTTGAGATCGATATAACGAATCAATCATCGTAATAATCAACCATCGTAAGAAATCAATCATCGTAATATGTTCAAGAAAAAATGCAAAGAACCTACCGATATAAAAAACTTCCAAAGAGCAACATAAACATCAAAATACAACAAAATAATAAAAATACAGAGTATGCGCTTAAAAAAGTAACTAAAAATTCTTCTCACTAATTTTTCTAAAAACTCCATGCTTTTACCATTTTTATGATAATCATAACAACAATAAAACTCCTTTTAAAGAGAAAAGAGCTTTAAAAAGAGGCTGAAAACTACCTAGACCATGCTAAAAAACTTATATATAGATGAAGCCTCCAATGTTGCCTTCATATTACTTTGCCTGCTTATATATCCCAAATTAATCCACACAGGGTAAAGCCCAGATGAACACCACTTGGTTTCATCATACACTCACTCTCTTTGTTGCATTCTTCTATATAGTTGCAAGCTACATTCACTCATTCTCACCAACATCCAACAATGGAAAATGAGTGAATTTGTACTTGCATAGATGTGACCAACCAAATGCTGTAAAATATTATGTGTATAGAGATCCTCTGTACAAACTTCCTCCAATTTATTACCATCCCAAGATTGAAAAACAGACATTCCAAGTCAATGTTATTTAGCATGAAGGTGTACATCAAACAACTGTAACATCCTCAATCCATGCTCTTCTACAATGTATGATGAGGCAATCCACCAGTTTTTCTTCTTTGCCTAAGATGGTACCACCAAACTCAAATTCCTAAACACTACACAACACAACATAGAGGCTGTAGGTACTTACAAGGTGTAAGGTTACAAATTTACAAGCAGTCCAGATACATGTAATTTCTACGTCGATTCAGCTGTAGAAGGCTTCCATAGGTGCGGTCCCAAACACCGATGAAAAGTGATTCTGTGTCAGGGCTAAAGGATACACCAGAGATCTCCCCAAAAAAATCAATCTCCTGCTCCTTTTCAAACCCATGCTTTGCATCGTAAACGTGCACGAAGTCCGCCGGCTCTGCCATCGCCATGAACTGCCCATCAGATGTGAAACGTATGGAACGAATAGCTCCAAGGTTGCCTTTTAGAACAGCAACAGATTTTGACAAGTTCCGAACATCCCAAACACGACATGTTTTGTCTTGGTTCCCGGTAGCAAATATTTGCCCATTAGGATGCCATGCAGATGCAAATGAGAAATCCAAGTGTCCATGCAAAGGTGTGATAGTCTACAAAATCAACCGAAATCAAAATTAGATATTCACAACTTTGCACACTTGCATATATATATATTTAAGAGAGTTCTTTGAGAAATATAGAACGGGAACCTATAACATAGACAAACAGAACATGCCAACCTTTCCTGTTTGAGAATCCACCAGTAGTGCTTCTGGGTTGTCTCCAACAATTGCAAGTAGTTTCCCATCAGGGCTTAATGAAGTATGCTGCAGACCGAAAGAAAACAAATTCTTATTACCATTTACTACAAGACACTAAATCATATTTTCCAACACTAAATCTTAAGTTTTAATACCAAGTTTAAGACATACAGAACCCACTTCAGCCCCAATTGACCAGAAAAGTGCATTCAACATTCGAGTTCACATAGAATAAATTTATTTTGCAAGCAAACTGTACAAATTCAGGCCAAAACAAGGTTTCGAAAACTGAATTTCTACAGTTTCTTCACAGAAACTAGATTTCAAGGAACAACCAGAGGATATTTGTATTATACAAATAAAATTATCAGAGCTGCTTTTTAGGGGAAAAAATGTTAAAGGTAGCTTACAATTACTAAACAGTTTGACAAAGTCCAACAGGTATAATGCTACAGTTAAAATGCTAGAGCAGAACTTTAAAATGCCATAAAAAGGTAAAGAAAAAGGAAAAATGTATCAAGTTAGGCATATGTTCCATATCCAATTGTAATCAAGCATTGGTCAATTGTATCGAATAACAATAATAACAATGTCATTATTCATATCTATAATTTAAAACATGGAAAATCAAGTGGAAGTACTTACGTTTACTGGCCAAGGAAAGGAGAAATGCTTTGAAAGCTGAAACCTCTCCATATCAAAGTCTCTAACTCCAGAGTCATTGTTTGAAGCCATGAAATGAACAGCTCCGCTGATAGATTAATCAATCGTTAGTAAAAAACCCTATTTGAGGGCTGAGTACAGTTATTACTAACATCATATTAACAATTTAAGACCCCAAAAATATCAAGAAAGCGGAGAAGAAAGACCTCGGATGGTCATAAATCTCCACAGCATTTGTGATTGCATTGTCCTCATATGTAGTTCGAGTACAAAAACTAACTCCAGGCCGGTCTAAGTACTGCAGGACATTGAGATCAAGGGAAACAAATTAAAAAAAAAAATTTGAGGATGACTTCATCTTATTCCCATTTTATCAAGCAGTTTCAATTAATCATATAAAAAAATAAAATCCACTCTATTACAAAAAAACAAGGTCAATATCTATACTGTATAATAAGTTGTGCAACAGAAGCCAAAAAATTAAAAAGAAACTTTCTGCATGATATTTTCTGGGGTAGCATCACATACAGACATAGAAGAGTAGAATGTTTAATGCATCTGGTGAATAATTATTTGCATTAAAATACTAATCATCCACAAGTAAAAAATAAAAAATACCTTGCAAATAAGTTCTCCTTGAAACCCTCCAGCAATCAACAAATTATTCCGTACTGCCAGTGTACTAATTTGTGTCTGAGTAAAGCCTTCCAAGAGGCTTCCAGGATGTTTCTATTAGCAAAACACACATTTGAAATCTCAGATGCTTTGTTTCCAAGTGAAGTTTTCAAAAAAATAAAATAACCACGAAAAATTATTACCTCACAGGGAGCCACATGCCCTGATACATTCAAGACTTCAGACCTCTTAGAACTTAATGAAGACCAGTGAACAATTGAGTAATTTGAAACAAGATATACGTCATGTTTTGATGTTGACCAAACCAAATTCCTCAACTGCAAATGAAAAAAAATTAGAGGTTTCACACAATATCATTGCCAACAACTGCTTAATATGAAGTTCCGCAAGAAAATAGAAAAACAAAACATATATCCCATGTAGCAAAACACAGTGTTGATTATCACAAAAAGGTGTACAGTGAGGTACAAGTCATTCCACGAGAAACAAGATGATAACATGGAGAGTAGACAACACAAATCTCATTAAATCCTCACATGAATGGAAGTAAAGAATTTCAAAATCAACATACTTGGAAATGAAGTATTGTTGACTTCACAGATCTAGTGTTTTGCCAGAAATCATAATAATTTCCCCCTTTATCTGTTGCTTTGCATTCCTATAGATGAGGAGAAAAAGGCACAGGGTCAAACAATATTTTCAAAATGAAAAATAACTACTCAGACACACCTCCAAACTAACATATTTACCTTCTCTGACATTTCCCCAGATTGTGGTATATTTTCATAATTCTTGTATTGCTCTAGTCTGGTTTGTCTATATTTCTCACGACTAATGGTCAACCTATCCCAAGGTATACCTTGGATATCCTTCCCCCTCCTAGCTTCTGCAGCAGTGGTATCTGTTATTCGGTCCTCCTGCATCAAAGAACCAAAAAGAGAGACGTGCAAGAAAATGAAAATATTATGTCAACGACCACATTGTACTAAGTTGTCCAATAAAACCAGAAGGCAGCAAATACATATGCAATAATACAGAGAAATATGTGTGCACAAACATATAACATTGAATAGGGTTTCACAAGTAGAATGAGCAAACAAGGTTTTGCTTATGAGTCGAAACAAACCAAAGGGTCATATTCGTAGTCGTCATCGTCATCTGAATCTGATTCACCAAATGCTCTGCCGCGAAAATACATATCATCTTCTACCTCTGCCATTTCATTATCATCTGCCGCATAGTCCATTTCATCACCATGGTATTGAGACATGTTTCCTGATGCCGTTCGGATTTTGACAACCGATATCTAGCATTGAGACAAGGTACTAAGATGAGTTGAAAAACATCAAACTCTATGACCTAGGCACCGCACAGATGCTAAGCTTAAAGTACAAAATCCAAACACCAAATTCTTTGTCGTATAGTAGGCACTACAGATACTATTGGTTCAATTTTACAAAAGTAAAGAACGCCACTTACAAAATATTAAGCAGCAACAAGAACTTTAAACAAACCCTAAAACCAAATACTATATTTTTCTTAAAAAATCCCATCTCGTCTCATTTAGATTCCAAACCTAAACTGACAAGCCAAGTGAAAGCAGGCAAAGCTTAAGGAGCAACATAACATTAATTTGGGCAAATTTCAATTACCCCAAGAGGAAAATAAACACATCTACATACATAACATGAAAAAAAAATCTTTTTTTACTAGATTCAGAAATTAAAACAATGGTTTCACATGGTCCTAGAAAACAATATACGAAAACCCAAAACAACAAATTAAACGTATCAAACCGAAGACGAACTAGCAGCAAATATATGCAAAAGCAAAATCAAAATTTAACAGAGAAAAAAGATAATTGAATTATTAAAATTAAAAGGGGTGCGGCAATTGCAATTCATAACAGGATTAATGAAAAAAGGGGCTTGAAAGGTTAAAAAAAATCGAACCTTTTCAATCTAATTTTCTGGGTTCGTAAATCGGAGGAAAAATCAGGTCCTTGTAGTTGTGAATTTGTTGGATCTTAGTGATAAGGACCCGAATCGGATCTGGGCATACAAATGGAGCAGCTTTTGCAAAATATATAGATTATAATAACTGCACCTTTGAGTCTGTGATTGATAAAATCAGATACAGGTTACTCTGTAAGATTTTCTTTTCTTTTTTTCTTATATATTTATTTTTAAAATAAAATAATGCTACTGTCTCCCATATCAATATGGACATCACAACCGAGTCACCCAGGATTTCACACTCTTCTCAATTTTTAGTTAGGTTTCAATTTTAATATTTAATTTTATCTAATAATTATAAATAGTGATAAAAAAATTATATAATTAAGAATCAAGAATTGCGAAAACAAAAGTGAGTCGTCTAATTACATCTATATAGGATAAAAAGCAATAAACAATGCATAATGTAAACTTTCACTGCCCAAAATTCTAGAAAGTCCTAGATTTTTCTCTGTCAAACATCGAAAAATATTTTTGAGCATTCTCACATAGTATGGTTAGGATTCCAAATGCTAATCTTGAAATCCTATTTTCATTATGTTAGACTATAAATATTTAAAGTTATTAATATTATTTTGATACCATATATGTTTCTTTAGTTTAAAAGGTTACTATACGTGTTTATAAATTTCAAAGCATGTCTTAAAAGATTTCAAAAAAAGTCAATAGTGTTCGGAAAATTTCTCCAAAAAAGTATTAATAAGGTAGTAATTAAATTGCATGTCAATCAAAGGTAGAGTTTTATATTAAATCTATATAGTATAAAATACTTTTTCAAATTAATAACAAATAAAATATTTTGGTGTAGTGGTGTTATTATGCTTAACCAACCATTTGGTTAAAATAATTTTTTTCATGTACTTAGATGGGAAATATAGTAAGTTGTTTAAACCTATGACATGGATCTAGAATTTTCATGAGAAAACCTAATGTAACATTTGGGAGTTGTGTCACTTACACTCATCTAATTAACACGTGTAGGAATCCAAGAATTGAGCAACCTCCTAATAATTGGGTCATTCCTATTAAATAAGACAGATAAATTCATTTGAACAAAACTATAAAAATATCATTTCTTTTTTCTATTGGCTTCACAATATTCCCAAATGGCTATTTTTAAGTTATTTTCATAAAATGTAAACATAATTCTTAACAGATATATTTAAAAAAAATATATAGAATAATGCACCTTTATTGTATAAAAAGTAAAAATATTAAATAAATTAAAACACTATCTATCTCTGCAAAACGTGAAAGTGGTTCATTTTGGTATGAGGGTAAAATTATACAATGTGAAATTGAGAAAGTAAAGGAAAGAGGAAAGGCTAAAATCCTGAAAGTGTGAGCATTTCATCAGAGAAAGAGAGCATGAATGTGGGTTTGTGTGAGATGCATTCTGTAATCTGCAGCACCGCCGTCGCACCTAACCTTTCCGGTCGCCGGAGCAAAATTGGGAACCCTAATCAATTACGCGCCAAATCCTCTCTGCTCATTCAAAAGCAGGATACCCAGCTCGCAGAACCCTTATCCGACTCCGTCTCCGTCTCACGCCGCCTCATTCTCCTCCGCCATGCTAAGAGTTCCTGGGCAAACCGCTCGCTCCGCGGTAACCAATCTCCTTCCCAACTTTCTCTCTTAAACTCTCAATCTTTGCGCAATTACTGAGTGAGAACATAGCCTTCTAACAAATTGGAATGGAAATGGAGAAAAAGTGTTACTGCTTCCAAGTAGAACAACTGGTGGGTTTCTGCTTAGTGCAATTCCGTGGTCAAACTCTCGAACTTATTTACCTTACTCGTGTGAATAATGTTTGTGTTTTGGGACGTGTATGCTCCCAGATTCTTGGAGCACTTTTTTTTTAAAGAAATTTGGCCTACATACTGTTTTGGGTCCATGCAAATGTTCCAATTTTTGCTTTTAGTACGTGTTTTTGTTTTTTGGGTTATGATCCTTGATTCTTTTTATGTTTTTGGTTCTTGCTTTGACTTTCTGTTTCAAATTCCATCTAATGTTTTCAGTGTCACATCGATATTCTTGTAAGGTGGGATTGCCACAAAACCTGGTGGAGTTACGTAAGCGATTTTGTGACAGAAGGAAAAAATTAAAGGTTTTAATACGGATTAAACAAAAGACATAAAGGACTTAAAGCAAACTGTGCTATATTTGAAAGGAAGATAAATGAAAAACATGTTTTTTTATTTCCAGACCATGACCGGCCTCTGAGCAAGTCTGGGAAAGAGGATGCTGTGAGAGTTTCCCGCAAGCTCCAAGATTTGGGTTGGATTCCTGAACTTATATTGTCTAGGTTAGCAATTTTGAGGCTCTTGCTTGTGTTGTGGCATTTGAATTGAGGCTCGTTGGAATGAATCTGCTTTCTGAGTTGTGTATTGATTGATCGTCGTGTTGCAGTGATGCAGCGCGGACTAAGGAGACACTTAAGATAATGCAAGAGCAAGTGCAGGAGCTGGTGGAGGCTGAGGTTCATTTTGTTTCTAGTTTCTATTCAATTGCAGCTATGGATGGGCAAACTGCAGAGCACCTTCAAAAGGTTATTTGTAGATATTCAAAGGATGAGATACTTACTGTCATGTGAGCATCTACAAATTCTAGACTTTTTGGATGGTTTCTAAATTTTTTTGTCTTGGCATTTGAAGGTGGAGATTGATGAATGTGGCTACATTAGAAATGTCTGATTTTTTTCACTAGCACATCCTATGGATAGAAACATTGTAGTTATCATCAAAAGTTTCTTTGATGCGATATTGTAGATTAAATTTGCTATACTTTATAAATCACACGTGGATTTCAAATACAGAAAGTCAGTAGAGTCACATTTCACATTTTCCCTTTTCAAAACCATAATTAATTGCGTTGAACTATTTGAGTAGTGTTTTTGGACTTCTTCCACAATGAGGATTGAGATGCACATGACTCATCTGTTGGTTGAATCTGGCTGGTAATTGTGTGCAGGTGGTCATTATCTCAATCATGTACCTACCATAAAACCTTGAACTAAACAATACAGTTCATTTTCAATTATTCTCTTAGGGCCTTTATTTATTGTTGGATAATATCTTTCAATTTTCTTTTTAAGAATCAGAGCTTGATACTTACAAACTAAGATTGATAAGTTTTGATGGATATTTGATCATTGAGTGGTATGCAGGTGCATGGGACATAATAGGGGGTGGGAAGAAGCAGCATCAATGTTTTCCGGGGCCTCTGTGGAATTAAAAACATGCAATGCTGCACTGCTTGAGACTGCTGGAAAATCTTGGGACGAGGTTTGATTTCATTACCTTGCATGACATTGCAATTAGTATATTTCCTTTCAAGACTTTACTGTCTCCCATTAAATATTAGGTGCTGTCTTTCATTGTTTACCCTTTTTTATACTTCTATGAAGATAAGTTATTATACTAAATATTCACTGGGGATCACACAAATGTTTTATGGACTTGTCTTTTGCAAACTATTAATTGCTCTGATTAACTTCTATTTATTGGAGTTTCAAATCAATGAGGTTATAAATTTAAGGTTAAACCATTTTCTGTACAACAAGTAATTAAAGCGATTGTGTACATGCATGGCTAATATTCTGTATGTTTCAGCCATTGGAAGTTTAATGAACACAATTGTTTGTATGTGGCCAAATATTGGCCATGCAGTGAGAGTTTTAAGTAGGTTTATGTGAAATCTAAGTCAATCTCATTGGGAAGCAGTTAAGTGGATTTTGAAGTATCTACCATGAGGCACCGCATTGAGGTGTATGTACTTTGGTAAAGGAGAATTGTTTGATGATGAGTTGTTAACATTGAGAAAGATCCAAGGAAGTAAGAACCCAACAGACATGATGACAAAGATAGTAACCACTGACAAACTAAAGTTGTGCTCCAGCTTAGCTGACTGTTAGACTAACAAATTAGAGAAGGTTGTTGCACTGATCAAGATGGAAGACAAATTGAAATTAGTCTTCAAGTGGGATATTGTTGGATGTGGTTATAAAACCCTAAAATTGAATAAAGTGAAATGCCTCGCTGCTATAACTAATTTCCATTCCAAAACCGGGAAAGATTTTAATGAGAGAAAAAATTTAGTAAGAGAAACTATTCATTTCTTTTTTGGGTGTAATTGTTGAGTGTTTGTAAACACTATTTTTATTTTTTCCCTTTTCCATGTAGGTGAACTCCGTTATTAATTGTGTGTTATTATCCTGCATCTATCATATTTCTTACAAATCAGATTATAGGGAATGTGCATAATTTCTCAACAATGGGTAATGAGTCATTACTAGGACCCATAATCTTTAAAGTGGACGTACCCCAAATTCCATGGAGCAGAAATTGTGGTTTCCCATTAAATGAAGAAATGACACCCTATTTATGCTTCTTTGGATTAGATTTTGTGTATATTGTAGATGTAGTAAAACTTTTCATGATCTTCACCTAACTACATAAGCTTTTGGGGAATTCTCTTCCCAGTGTCTATCCGCCACTTAACTTTGTTTCACGTGTGGTTTAAGAGTAAAATAATGCGATTGTATATAATTATTGACCAATATTTATGACAGTAACGGGTAAATATGTCTCAGTGGTTTAGTGCCATGAAACTATTGAAATATTTAATGGTGATTAACTTTGCTTCAGAAGTGGTTAAGAGTAATTGAATATATATATATATATATATATATATATATATATATATATATATATATATAATTACCAATCTTTACTTGTGGTACTAATGGTTAAATATGCCACACAAATGGTTAATATTTTTTTGAACTTATTGAAATATGTAATGGTAGTTAACTTTGTCTTACAAGTGGTTAAGTGTTAAAGAATGTGATTGTATACAATTATTAATTTATACTTCTGGCACTAATGGTTAATATACCTTACAAATGGTTGATAATGCTTGAAGTTATTAAAATGTCTAACGGTGGTTACTGTGCCTTAAAAATGGTTAATTGGGTCGGGTGGATGCTTTAAGTGGGACATTCTTCTTTTTCCTTAGTAGAGTTATTCCTCGACAGTCACAAGTTGCTTTTACCTGGATGCAATGTTGCTGTTCATTGGAAGTGTATAGAAAGTGCCTTAAATTTTGAAGTCTGTTAGAAAGTGTCAATAACTTCAGACTCTAAACGCTTGGTATACTTGGATTTGCCTTGTTCATGGTTATCCACAAAGCTTTAGTTTTTAATGCCAGGGTAGTGGCAGGAGGTATAAGTTTGAAAGTTTTGTAACATTATTGTAACCCTTCCCCCACCCAGAAAGAGCTACGGAATGGATTAGAAAACACTTTGATAGGTGTGTTTTGACCTTTTAGTTTATCTTCACAGGCATAAAAAGAGGAAGGGGGAGGGAACCTTAATTATTTGCATATCTTGCAGCATTGCAAGACATTCATTCAATTTTATTAGCTCCCAAAAGATAAAAGTATTCAGTTTTGCAGTGACAAACAGATGTGTATCTAACTTGGTATCTTACAGGCATTTGCCACCGCAGGATTTGGTGGATGGAAGCTTCAAGGCATAGTAAAGCCAAGTAGCTAGCTTCTTGTGATTTTCCTTGCTGGGTAAACTTACAAATAGATTTGCAAGAGGTTGGAAGCGTCAATACTTATTCAAGCAAACCTAAAATTCCTCAGCTAGGTAAAGACTACAGTGCTGATGAAAGTATATACTGGAGGATATGATGCCAAAAGCTTCAGTTAGATCTGTTTAATTTAGCATCTGTAAATTGTTTACATGGTGATTCAAGATGATACATGGCTGAGGATAATGTGCAGGATCTCAATGGTTCATATATGCTGCTTGGTATGGGTCATTTGTTCATTGAAGTGAACTTATGCTGCTCAGTGGTTGTTGATTCATACACAACTACAGGTTTCCAAAGAAAAAAATAATAATGCTTCTGTAAATCATATGCTGAGAAAAGAAAAAGCATTACTTGTTACTTTTCTCCCTTTTTAGTTCTTCTCTTACATTTTGATAATAAAGACTGAAAATCTATTTTGAAATACCAAAATGCTATTGGTTAATAATGATTTATCAGCAACCTCAATTTTTATAAATTAACAACTTCTGTAAATACACTCTGCTATGTATCATTCCTTGAACAAAATTACTAGCTGAGTCATATTCATCCACATAGATAAGATTCCCACCCACTAAAGGAATGATTAATCAAAGTTCAAAACCAAACAGTAATTACCTTGTTCAATGTGTCAAATATGTTCATTAAGATTCCCCAGTAGTCATTTTGCTCAGAGGCTTCCTCAACAATCTGCATCAACTAAGTAACAAGTTACTAGTGTATGATTATGACATTGGTTTATGCTTCAGACAGATGAAAATTCCAAGAGGACCCTCTTTGAGAAAAGGAAAAACCAAACGATACCATAAAAAATTCTACTGAATAATTCGACTGAAAAGAGCTTAATTGGATAACAATGCCATCTTTGCATCGCTTCTCACCCATATCTTCCACATTTGGCTTTGCCAGTTTGTATTTTCTTGAAAAGCTTAAAATTGATCAAATTATTCTTAAAATAAACAAAGAGACCGAAACATGACTAGAAAAAGAATAGAGCCGGAACTCAATACATAGACTGTTTTTGGTAAAATTAGTCAAAAAGATAACTAAATACCTGAAAAACTAACTAAAATCTAAAAATGTTTCTCAAACTAGCTAAAATTATAAATTGTTGAATCAAATCTCAATATTAGGTAATCATATATTTGCAATTATTATAAATTTATATATTTTAAACTTTTAAATATGCATTAAATTTCACACAATATTTGTGTTAAAATTCACTCTTATTATAATTCAAAATCACTGTCATTTTGGAATAAGAAAATATTTTATTCAAATATAAAAAACAATTCAATAATTAACAAATGTAATATTTTAAAGAAAAATCATATTTTGATTCCCATAATTTGACTATCATCTTATACTCTCTTATCTGACTTAATGTAAAACATTGATTAATGTACCATTATCAAAATATTATTGTCCAATGTTAAATAGTCATAAAGAATGTAATAATAAAACAATAACCTAGAATTATAATATATATATATATATATATATATATAAAAAGAGGATTGGGACATTATGATCTTTATTATTCTTTTAAAAGATAAAATAATAAATTTTATTAAAATATTTTTTAAAATTTTTGAAAGAAAGTGAAATCTATAAAAGCATTTCCTTATAAAACATAAATATAATAATCTGATCGAAATTTCATCTACCACATATGATAAGTTACAAAATTTGGATCTTACCTTTCACTGCCTTCCCATGAAAGAGATTGCATAGAAAGAATCAGACAGCCAAATCACTTTCCCTAAAGTTCCAATAATCAATAATATTCGTTTTCCATATTTGTTTTTGTTATAGACCTTCTATTTTTAGTTCTTCCGCATCAAACAAAACGATACTAAGTGTTTGTTTTTAATTACTACATTTTATTTTTCTTTAATGCAAACATTTTAACTATTATTACATTGTACAAATACAAGCGTTTATTATTTTCGAACATATTATTGAAATTTTAATTTATATTTATATTTTCTTAAATAACAGATAATTTGAGACAAATAAATGTTCAAAATGACAAAACCAATGGACAAAGGCAGTATCATCATTAGATTTGTAATGAGAAATAAAACAATTAAGATTGTTGTTACAATGTGGAACTCAGAAAAGTGTGCAACTTTTAACCTTTTAAAAATATTTAAAATTTAGCCTATATATTATGTAAATGGTAACTTTATATTTTTACATAATTAAAATGTATAATCAAAAATTTTCAATATGTACATTATATTCTAATTGATATTTGTAGTGAATAAAAAATTTAATATATTGTATTTATTATTCATAGTAACCAATTTAAATTGTAACACTATACTATACACAATTTTCTTAAAGAGAAAATAAATATTAATTTAAAATAGATAAAAGAATAAAAATCAGAAGGTAATGGATTAACATAGAAGTAACAGTTTAAGATAGTCGAAAAAACTGTTTAACTAACTGTAAGAAAATGTATGAATACACATTTAAAAGAAATAGATAGAATAAAGATCTTCGTCTCCAAATTGTATATTTTAATTCTTATATATATATATATACTCATATTAAGTATTAAATGGCATTGAATAACCAATTTAATTGAAAGGTAAGCTGTTTTAATTTGCAAGTTGTAAGATATAGACCAACTTCTTTAAAAGAATATAAAAATGTGTATATTTAAATTTTAATTTATCAGTATTTGTTTGTTTAGTCTTTATTTAACTTAAACTAAATATAATATTAATTGATTGGTTACTTAACCACGTCTTCTCCTATGAACCTTTCTAGATACTTAAAAGAGTAATACTACTTTATTCTTAAAAAAAAATACCTTTGTTAAAAAAATGTTATTACTCCCTTCAGTTTATGAGTTTTTTAAGTTTTATTTTCGTAACTTCTCAAAGGACAAAACTTTCATTATACTTTCTCTACTTTCTTTATATCTCTCAATTCTACGAAAATATATAAATTTATTCTTTTGTGTCTCTTTAAAATTTCAATAATATTCTCTTTTAATATATACTAGAGTAAATACAGGCTGTTTTTATATATGTATGATATTATATTATTAGGTGATAATATTGTAATGTTATTAAGTTAATATATAAAATAAAATTATATTTATTAAATGTAAAATGAAATATATCAAAAGATACGAGAAAATAACGGTTGATAATTAGAAAAAAAGAAAAAGAAATAGACGATTTTATAAAAAACTTATAAAAATGACAGTCAATTTTTAAAAATTTAATAAATAATTATATTTTAAACGATAAAATTGAAATTTTAAAATATTGACAAAAAAAGAAAATTTTTTTATATATTATTATAGATATATCTTCAGTTTTTATAATAGTCATAAAATAATTTATTCACGTGATAAAAAAGAAGAGATTTTATATTGACTAAAAATAAAGTAAATTTTTAATATATTTTATTAATAAATTATTTTATTTATTTTATTCTTCATCTAATTCAAAAATATATTTAAAAATATTTAAAAATAAGGTTATAATATAGAAAATACAGTAAATGTTGTTCTATATATATATATACAAAGAAGAATTATTTCTTTTCAGAACTGAGACAAATACTTTTTTTTCAGAATAGATCAAAGTGGGATAAAATAAAACGAAGGAGTAAATTTTACATGGAATTAATAGCATTTAATATTTTTATTAAGACCATTAATAACTACATTTAATAGCATTTAATATTTTAATTGAATATGCTGTTCACGTAATTAAATAATGCTATAAGTGTAGGAACTTTATTGGTTAATATAATAATATTTTGATTGAACGCAGCGAATGCATAACATGCTAAATTTGTAAAGACTTCATAAATTGATGTATAATTATGAGACAGACAAGCACAGCACGAATGAATGAACGAATAAGAAAGAGAGAAAAAGTGGAAATTTAAGGAAATTCCAGCTGGTTGCTTCAGATGTTGTGTCTGTTTTTTATCTTCTCTTTCATTTCCCACCTCCGATGATTTCTCCTACTCAGTAAAATCCGAAGGAAAAACCAAAAAACAGCAACAAAACTTTCATTTCTTGTCATTTTTGCTTACTCTTCCGATTGGCATTTGCTTCTGTTAATGGGTCATACCCTCTTCTTCTTTCTGGTAAAGTTTTCTTCTTTTTCGTTTTCTCTTTCCATTTACCCGGGCTTTGCTTCCCCATGTTGCTAAAATCAGATTCGGGGTGCATTGCATTGATATTCATGAACATGGTGAATGTGGGATCTGACAGAATTTTTGTCCCTGTGTTTCATCTCCCTGCCTACATTCATGGCTCCTTGGTTGTTTCATCAGCTTTTGCCATTTTTGTTGCAATGTTTGGGACTGTTTCGTGGGACTCACGTGTATACTGTTATTCGTGCTTTGGAATTTTATAACGTGGATAAAGTTGATGCAATGATGGTGGAAAAAAGTGGGGTTCTAAAGGAGCTTTTGTTAGGGGTAGAAATTTCGGGCTTTCTGTGTCTTTTCTGTTTTTTTTCCTAGAAGCAGCTTTTGTGAAAAAATTATGGCGTTTGATTATGGAAACGCTTTCATTTTATTTGTTTTTCCGCATGTGACTAGTTGCCTTTTGATTCAACATTTTCTTGGGAAGGTTTGGTGTATGTTTCTTGCAAGAATAGGGCATTAACAGCATTTGCTGGAAATGGTGTTCCTTGAATAACGTCTCTCATTCAAATTCAGGCTTGGATGATTTGAGAAAAAGGAGCAACTACCGGAGTTTCATCTTTCGAAAGATGGGGGTGAATTGACTTTGAGCTTCTCAGAGGCTCCCTCCTAGTTGTAATCTTATGAAGTGGAGCTTCTCTGAGGTGCATGTTGAAGTAAGATGATTGAGCAATTCATCAATTTCATCATTCGGCCCCCCAGGTATTACATTTTTCTCTTTGTAGGTGGTTTATCATTAATGTATTTGCATTGTAAATTTGACTAATTCGTAGCCTGTGTTGTCAGCAAGGACTTGTGTGTTCAAGCTGGTAGATTCTTCTTTTTATTTTATTGAAACTCAATCTGCACTGTACTTTTCAACTGAATGCCCCAATCATTTTAGGCAAAGCTATCGGGACAAGTTTCACTGCATAATTAAATCGCTGATGTTTCTGAATTTTTTTCTTGTGTTCAACTACCTAAGTGTCCCTGCATCCAATGCTCCACTCGTGGTTATCTTTTATGTAGTAAATTGAATTACAGATCAATGTATCTAATTTGTCAAATATACAGGGCTGAATATGATCCAGATCGGTACCTATGGGAAAAGGAATTCACCCTTGCAGGAAGAACATACCAACGGCAGGATTTGGAGGCAAGTATGGACATAGTTTTTTTAAGATTCAACTACTATTGTCCACTTTTAGAAGTTAATTTATGATTACAATTTACTGCACATTTTTTAAGACTAGATAGATTATCTTCCTTTTATTTTCTTATAAACCGTGCAGCTCAAGAATTCCAGAGGTTATACCTTGCAGTGTAGCCATTATCTACCTTCAGCTTTGCCTGAAGATATTTCTCTTCCTTGTGTTATATATTGCCATGGAAATAGGTAAGTCAACTTTTACGAATATTGCTATCAGTTCAATAACCATAAAGACATTTTTTTAACTTTTTCAAAATGACACGCTCACTCAATTCTTCTCTATTTTTATATGTACATGTACAATGATACAGTGGATGTAGGGCTGATGCCAATGAAGCTGCTGTTATTCTTCTTCCATCAAATATTACTGTTTTTACTCTTGACTTCTCGGGGTCAGGCTTATCTGATGGAGACCATGTCAGCCTTGGTTGGCATGAAGTAAGTTTACCTATGTATTTATTTGTTTAGTTAGTTTCCAAAATTACATGTTTATTCTTTCATGAAATTAACAATGCAACAAATGTATACACTTGCATCAGGTGCATGCTTATCTGTGTAATTTTCCTGCAATGTTTTCTCGAGTTTAATGTTTTCTGTGACAGAAAGATGATCTCAGGATGGCGGTGTCATATTTAAGAAGAAACAAGCAAGTATCTCGTATCGGTCTTTGGGGACGATCAATGGGTGCTGTTACTAGGTATTACTTCTTCCAATCTGCTTCTTTGATTTTTAATGCAGTAGTAATTTCTTTCTATGTACTTATATTACATGATAATTGAACATAAATCAAAAAAGGCTTTTCAGGAAAGTCTAAACTTTAGAATTCAATGCTGGGCTTTTACAGTTTGTGTAATTATAAGCCTCATATATGAGAATCTCTATTGTAATCTATTTCTAACTATGCTTTGGTGTGGTGTAGCCTTCTTTATGGAGCTGAAGACCCTTCTATTGCTGGGATGGTGTTGGATAGCGCCTTTTCAAACCTGTATGGTCTGATGCTGGAGCTCGCTGATGTCTATAAAATTCGACTTCCTAAGTTCACTGTACACGTTCTCTCTCCTTCCTTTCCTTCCATATGTGTGTGCATATGTAGTACTTTAGATTCTATCTTCTCCTTTGTGATAATAGTAATTTTGGAATTAAAATAGAAAAAGAGGATCTTCATTTGGTTACCTTGTAGCTTTTTGGAACGATATGATATGAACCTATGGATTGTAGTAGTTCATGGTATCTGCCACATGTGTGCATCGTCAATATGATTCTTTTTCTGGTTGTAAAAGATTTGGCTATTGCATTGCGACAAATCATCTCAAATGTTGTTTAGTTGTGTTTCTTGGGGAAGAAATAAGGGGCTGTAATCGTAATATTCTATTTAATTTAAGAACAATTTATCATTTATGTTTGTCAGGAACAAAGAACTGAAATAAGAAAGGAAAGAAAATTTTTATTGAATGGGATGAAAGTAACAATGAATAGGAGAAAAATCTCACTCCCAAAGTCTTCCCTTTCACACAGAGCTAGTGCTCAATTCACAACAAATGAACAATACCTTTATCAATTTCAACCTTGAGCGCAAGGTTGATTTTTAGTGGGGTGGTATTGTTTGTACTAGGAGAAAGAGGGAGTTAGTTACATATAGGATATTGATCTGTAAGTTTATGATTAGTTGATCAAATAATATATAGGAGGATGTAAGGGGGAAAGGGAGATTCAGATGTTACTTCTTATAAATAGAGCATTAGCTCTATGTTATGGGGATCCAATTCAAAAGACATTATTTTGTCTCTGACATAATTTTGATATGGTTCCAACACAATGTTAATAAGGACAAATACAATGATTTTCTAAAAACTCATACATTTATTGAATAAGTTTTTAATATGATTAAAGAAATAAAGAACAAATCTTATATGATCACGAATATATCCTCTATTTACTTTTTGGATGTTAGATAGATGGATTGAATTCATTTTTGTATTAGGTGACAATATGTTTAGATTATTATATTTAACTAATCTTGTTTCTAGATGATTTTGAATACATAAATAATTCATAATGATCTAATATACATATTTGTGTCCCTCTGTCCTACATTGTGGAGACTACACATGTTACAGTGTCCATGTCGTGTCCGGTATCCATGCTACATATCTGCCTTCTTTTGCTGAATGATTCTCATAAATACTATTTCACTACATGCTGTCGATCTGACTTTCAGCCCACTATATCTGCTAAACTGCCATATATTCATTTCAGCGTATTATCCTAACTAAGATAATAGAATAACAGCTACAAATAAATGTATAATCCCATGTAATTTGCTTTCGGTCCATTAATTCTATTGGCACTAAAATAAATGGGCTATAAACTTGAATTGTCTTCTAGAATGTAATATTCTGAGCATTTCTGATTTTGATTAAGTCTAAGATTTTGCGGATTTGTTCCACAATTAGGTTAAAATGGCAGTACAATACATGCGGCGGGTTATTGAGAAGAAGGCAAAGTTTGATATCATGGACTTGAACTGTTTGCTGGTATGGATTCATTCTGCAATTTTTTCTTGACCTGGTCTACTTTAGAAATTGTAGAATTATTGATTTAAACTTAATCTATCATGTGTGTTTTCACCGGATTTGGATCCTCCTCTTCTATTTATTGTTAACAAGAGAGATATTGATTTAATAAATTTTAACCATTATTCCGTTTTACTACTTAGTACCATTGAAATAAAAATCAACTAAAACTGTGAAAGAAGAATTGGGAACAAGGATGCCTGATTTAGTGGGTTGTTAATTGGCTTTATGTCAACCTTAATAAATGGTTAGGATTTATTAAACAGAACATCTGTTAACAAGAAACAGGATAGCATCCCAATCCTACTTTCACCTTGAAATCTATGTTTGGATTCGCTCAATTAATAAGGAGAATTCACAACTTTTTTTATTCTCCAACGAATAGTTTTATCGTAAATTATGTTGCACACAAACTATTTGACACATAATTGTAGTATTATGATAACATTCATTTTTTTTTGGCTAAACAAATAGTTTAGTCACTTCCTTCCATGACTATCTTAATGCTTTAAAAGCTTTACAGGTTGCACCGAAGACATTCATTCCTGTTTTATTTGGACATGGTAATGATGACCAATTCATTCAGCCTCACCATTCTGATCTCATCTCTGAATTATATGCGGTATTCCTTCAAGCCATCAGGCCTAATGCTTTTAAAAGAAATATAGTATTTTGCACTCTTTGCTACAAATGATATATATAAGTTGGTCTCCAAATTTGTAGGGAGACAAAAATATCATAAAATTTGATGGTGATCACAACTCCTCTAGACCACAGTTCTTTTATGACTCAATTTCCCTTTTCTTCTACAATGTCCTCCGCCCTCCTCACATTCCCAGAGCTCGCAAGCATGACAGATATCTTGATGTAGGGGATTTGAAGATCGGTTCTGCTGTGAATGAGGTAATTAGCACTTGAGAGAAATTGAGTCTACAAGAAATGTACATGAATTTATACTTTGTGCCAAGAATGTAATTTGTGAACTCAAATGATACATCAGCAAAATTCAGTGACAGTAACTTGTCATCGGAAGGGAAAAAGAAAAAGAAAGGAGATACAGGCTCATCTAGTCTTAAGTGCCTGCAGCCTGTAAAATTTGAGATGTCAACTCCCAATTCACCTTTTTGAAAATATAAGTAGGAAATGTTATTGTGTAGATATATATGCTCACTCAATTCAGTTTTGTTATGTGTTTTATTTGAATAACGAAAGACTAATTTTCTCTTGCTTTCATTCAGAGCTTATTATTTGGGATAATCTCTAGTTTACAGTCTGCAACTATTGATGCTGCAAGTTCATCTTCCGCTCCTCCCAGCAATTCAATTTCAAACATAGCTTCAATTAGAGAGCGTATTCCAAAAGTTGCTCCTACAGCTTCTCCTGTACGATAGTTCCTTCCATCTGTCTCTGTAATTTTGGTTAAAAATCTTTGTGCTGTTAATTCATTAATTGATCTTAATGCAGGATTCCATGATCAGAGAGCAACTAATGCATGGAAATTATGAACCTGACCATGATGAACCTGCAGATATGAAGGTGATTATGTCAAGGACCCTCTCTGAAATTAAGAAATTATTCAGGGCTTTTTTACATCTGGATCCATTATTTCCATCTAAAGAGGAATTGTTTACTTTTTCTTGGTTATAATCATTTTCTGTCCATTGCATTAGTGGTCTTAAAATGCCTTTGTAGATCTTGACTCTTTTTTATTTTGTCGTGAAATGGACTGTTAATGATTCAACAGGATGAACCAAATGACCTGACTGAAGATTATTACTCATACACCAGCTCAACTCGAGAAAGCTTCGGCAGATGTTCTTCTTTAGTATTCAGCGATGATGAATATTTTCCAGATTACAGGGATGATGATAATGGTTCTGAGGTCTGTCTCCAACACACATACATGCATGCAAATGCACATAGTATTTGATCTAATTATTAGTTGAGGATATATATTATTTGGAAGTGATGTGAGAAACTTAGGTGATAGTAACTTGTCTGCTTAAGCCCTGGTTGAATAAAATTTTGCATAGACATACAGGAAGTAGTATCAAAAAAACAGTAATGGGAAAAGAAAATAAGAACATAAAGTGAATTGAACTTCTTTCATGCTAAAATCAACTTAATGTGTTAACTGTTCCATTATCTTACTGCTCTAAAAGTTGAGGTGCATAAGTTGATTTTAACTTGTAAGACAATATCAATATGCATTTTCACTTTGTGAAAAAGTTTATTGAAGCAGGGTTTATTGCAATGGTTGTAATGTGTTTCATGTGTCTGATAATATTGAATACTCTTGAAGGTATTTGCAACACCCCTTGGAAGTCTGAGAGAAATATCTGCAGACCCTAAAGAAGAGGAAAAGAGCCAGAAAAAGAAGAAGAAGAAAGCTGAAAGATCCACAAAGAAGCACAGGTCTGACAGATTTGAGAAGTGGGAGTCCCTCAGTCGAAAGCTGCGACTTTGCATTCTGAAGGGATCTGCCAATCGGAGACCAAAGCCCTCTTGACAAGTCTTGACTACTATGTGTTACATATTTAGCTAACTACATGTTTTCATAAGATCAATGTAAGACACTGCTATATTTAGGCACTTCATGAAACTCAACTTGTTTGTAGGTTAACGAGTTGATTGACTCAATTCTCATCTGGGAAATAATTCAGCATGTATTTTTGTGCGAAATGTTGGTTTCACTTTCTGACTCATCTTTCACTACTTGTTTATTTTTGCAGGAATGTTACTTGTTTGTCATTCTCACCTTATTGCTTAGTGTAGCAGTATCTACATTGGGGACTTAATGTGCTTTTTATGTGATGTTGCAGGAATATCAATTCTGCCTTAACTATATTTTTATCATAGCATGAATTTGGTCTTCCGGATTCCGTTTGTGTCATTTAGGTCTTTTAAGTTTTTCTTCTATTTACATATAGCTCTCTTAATTAGATTCTATTCAATATTTCTAATTGGCTGAACATCCATTTTTGTCTTTGAAAGATATAAACGGTGACAGGTAGATTTCTGAAAGAATTTTTGTAACATTTAAGTTTTTATAGTTTTCAATTGTTGGACACAAATTCTTCTGATAGGGTTGTAAATAGATGTCTGCTAAGTGTTAAGTTTTTTTTTTTTTTACTACTTGGCGTTTCACTCTCTTATCCAGGTCAATGCCTGCCAAGGTTTGAAAATAAACCTTTTATTTGTGCTTCTTAATTTTCTTCTAAGCAGACAAACCCTGCTGCTTCGTCTCCTCAATTTCCTCCAGTTTTCTCCCTGGCTACTCATTCATCTCTCATTCTCTATTTCAGTGTTTCTCTTTCCTACTATCTCTAAAAATTGAACATGATTTCTGCAACTTTTTTAGGTGTGCATTCACCTCCCTACACAGCTAACACTAGTAGATTCTGTGTTATTGGACTCACCCACACAACACAACCCCTTTTGCTGTCAGCTTGACCAAGTCAAAACCAACCCTTTCTTTTTCTTTCCCAATCCAAGAAACCACAGATATTTTCTCTACACATAACAAAAAGTAAACTTTTTTCGTTCACAATTCGGCTGAATTTTGGATCAAGATGGGTGCAGAGAACTATTATTACTAGATCCTGTAGGTGAACCGCAATGCCACGGATGAAGAACTCAAGAGGGCAAGTAAGGTTGGCCATGAAATGGCACCCAGATAGGGATGTAATGTAACTTCAATCTACAAACTAAGATTTTGATTGTGCATACTGCAATCCTTACATGAACTGCAATTCTTTATTCTATGATCAGGATTTTAACCAATAATATTCACTTTTTGTGTAAATGTACATAACCCCTAGTATTTAGAGGCCTACAATTCATGGATATCTAAAATCTTCATTCCTTCCATGGTAAAATGAGAGGTTCTGGGATTGAGACAATTCACTAACTGCAGAGAAAAAGAGAAAGTTGAGGACACGAAGGAGAAGAAGAAAAAGAAAAAGCGTACAGAAAGATGCCTTTATTTATCAAGTTAAGCACCAAGAAATTTTAGCAACATATTCTCAAATATGAGAATATGCTAATAGTCAAAATTATGAGTAAATTTATTAAATAAAAATAAAATCTGTACTATTTTTCGATTCCTGATAAATTCCAACCAACAATATCATATTTTTTTTAAAACGTTAGAAAATATTATTAACATTGTTGTGTTAATTTGTGTCTACTCAAACCTATTGGGTTAGCACACTAAGAATTGGCTCATATAGTGCTCAGAGTGCTTATCACACATCTTCACTATTAGAGTTTAAAAATGTCAATTTAAATTTTTTAAATTATTTAACATGTCAAAAAAGTGTATTAATTCTCATTATATTTAAAATTTAATACTGTGTAAAATAAACGAATAGTTTGTTTAAAAGTGATATTCAAACAATCCTTCAAAGAAAACTTAAAATTTACAGAATTTTATGATAATTTTTGTGGCCGCAATACATGAAGTTGTACATGTAGATATAGTTCTTTAAGAATTATGATAATACATGCCCTTTTAAATTTAGTCATCGAACTTAATTACTTACTCTTATTTTGATTCTGAATTTTTTTAACAAGTCATTTTTTTTCTTTTTCTTTATATTGTTTTTTACTCCTTTCACGTGGTTTATGGTTTATCTTAACTTTTTTTTTTATCTTTATATCAATTTCACCATTTTAAATTTAATACTTATAATATTAAGATGTGTTGAGTCTTACCTTCAAAGTTTATTGTGAAGTTTGAGTAAATACTTTACATTTTCATTGATTTGATTCATTTAATAAAATGAATGTTTGTGGTCAAACGATATGATACTATTTATTGTACTTATGAAATAACCATATTTTGTTCTGTAAACTCAAATTTGAAAATGTTATAGAAGATTTTATAGCTGTATATTGTGTGTATAACTACAAAACTACATATATTTGATCATATAATCATTAAACTAATTTTTGAATGCTTAAATGATTAACTAAATTTCATAAACCACTATCAAATTAAAAAGCATATTTTTGAAGCTTTGATCTTATGAGAATTTAAATTTTAAATGTAAAATTTAATATAAAAATGTATAATATGAAAACTAAGGTGAATCATATGATAAGATACTAATGTCTTCGTAAGTATATTATTTATAATGGAAGATTTAATTGAAAATGTAAAACTACTTTCTAATATTGTGATAAGACGTAAGTGATCAAGTTTAAACACTTCATTGAAGATGAAATATTATGATATCATAATGTTTTGAAAACAATAAAAATAAAACAGCTTTGATATCGGAGTGTGTACAGCATCAATTATCACCCATACTTCTTATTATTACCACAATGTTCTGAAGAATGCTGTGTTATCACCATAGAGTCTTATTAATATTTTCTCTTGAAATAGTACATGTGCAAGAATTACCATGCACACTGTTAGACTTAACATGCTTAAACACAGCTTAATACTGTGATTAGCACAATCAACCACAATCACAGTTCCTCTGGCCAGTCAAATGATTTGTATCACCCCACCATAATCTTTCTTAGAAATTACGATGGTTTATGAAGCAGATGATAAGAATTTTTCTATTAACCCAATTCAAATTAGTTCTCTAAAATAAGGCTGATGCTTAGTCAAGTACTGAACATTTGAACTGAAAAACTAAGAACCTTGGAAATCTATGATGATCAGATCCTCTGGTCTATTAAGAAATACATATAAAACAGAAACTAAGCTTAGAAGGAAGATAGAATGAGAGTCCTAGAACACAACCTACACATTACACCAAATCACAGATTACTGCCACCAACCTTATCCAATTCCTCACCACTTCTGGTAGACATACCCATTGAAGGATCAAATTGCTCTTGCCCAAGAAAAACAGTGCTAGGATGCTGGTATGATGACATGCTTGACTCCAGTATCTGAAGTGGAAGCACCATGTCTGGCTTTGAATACGATCCGTCCATGTTTAGCCGTTGCTTTTTGGTTGATCTCTCCCCTTTAGGGCTGTCAGCAGGGGAACCAACATGGCAACCAGAATCTGGAGTCAATGGTTCATGGTGTGATGAAAAAGATTCAATTGAAAGACTCTTTGCTGGGACTCGGTCTTTGGCAGCCTTTTCCGGGTCGGGGGTAGACGGGTCGGTCTTATTATCCGGTTCTTGGCACACGTCCCCCGGAACCACAGCCACAACCCCACTCTCAGGTGCCTCTGAAAGAACCCCACTGAGCCGCTGTTGTTCTTCGATTATCTTTTTCAGGTATTTACCCTGGGCTTCTATCCGTAATTGTAGCTGTCTCTGCACCTGTTTCACATTAAAATACAGAATTACTAGCTTGGCATCTTAATTACAAATAGTTAATCAGTCTGTTTATTCTGTCTTCACTTTGTTCAAAAAATTATAAAGTTAAATTTTAGAACAGAAAAAACACAAATTTTAAACTCCATTTTCATATAGTGCAGAGCCACAGATGTCTCGATGTTTCATCATGAGACATACATACAGTTTGAATGGTACAACCAAGAACTAAGTTATTATATAACTAATTTGTGTAACTGGCATAAATCCATAGAGAAATCAATACCTCTCACATGATAAAGTGAAATAAATCATAAATTACAATCAGTTAATACTGTGAAGTCACCAGTTCAGCTGAAATAGGAAAATATACCTCCAATTGTTCATGTAATCGCTTCTGCACCTCCATTTGAAGCTTTAGAGCTTCAGTAATCTGCATCCCACTGCAAAAAGATAAGCCAAAAAGTAAATTATTAATCCCTTATCATACCACCAATCATCAAACAATCAACAGGTGTTGGTTAAAGTGTTACATTATCCATTAAAGTTTATAAGGCATTGAATACAGAAAAATAGCTAAAACTTTGTGTTTTTTAACACTTGCAAATTTGATCGGGATGTGAAAGTATTACTGACGGTTAAAGCCTAGAAAAATGTGCTCTAGTGACCCACATTATTTTCTTTTTTAATTATAAGCCACCACCAACTCGTAGAAGTATAAATTCCCAAACGTGAGGGGGGAATAACAAACAGCAATACTCACGATGAACCATCGAGATTGGAAAGCACATCCCCAGTTTCTTTCTTGTCAGCCTTTTTCCCTTCTATCAACAAATTTAGAAGTTATCATACCAATCAAATCTAAAGTAGAAACCAGAGTAAAATGAATGCTTAATTGACTAAAGGTAACAAAGAAAAAAAGCCTTCAACGTGATTTACACAAATAGTTTAATTTACATAAGTCAGATATACATACCATCAGATGAGGAATCCGGTAAATATTTTGCTAGTCGGTACTTCTGTAAGAAACAGGGAAGAAAATGAAAAACCAATATTTACAGGGAATAATGGACATCAAGCTAAGAGGAACTTGAAGTGCACATTACCTGTAAATGGCTTTTGACATGGTATATGGTCAAGCCTTGTACACCCATAACTCTGAGGACACCTTTGGGTGTGGCACCTAGCAAAAAGGACAGTTAAATTTAAAACATTTTTATAAGGAATGTTAAAATCAATGCATAGAAGCTCGAAATACTCCTTAGCTAACAATAGGATATCTAACCAGCATAAGTATACATATGTAAAATTGACGAGAAGTTGATGCATTTTATTTTATTATCCACTACATAACCTAGCCTTCTCATTTTACGGACTAAAGTCGTGTTTTAAGTTTGAGGGGAGCAGAAAAAAACAACTTTCAGATTCCAGTTAACCAAAAATGGAGGAGGAAATACTCACGATCTGGCCCTCCAAGTTGAGCCACAGCATCAACAAAGCGCTCATGTAATTCATGTGTCCACCGTAGACGTTGTTTTGAGGTGAGATTAGAGTTGTTGCTATGACTGTTTCCTCCATTGCCAGGATCCATCGCGCTGCCACCACAATCTATGTGCTGACCATGAACTAGTGAATTACCTCCAACTAAACTTGCACTAGGAACATTCTTTGAATGATACATTTGTCATTTATCTGAGAGCAAACAAATAAAAGTGAATATAATGTAATATGGAAATTAATTCAATCATCTTCAACTTGACAGCATATTGGAAGTGGTTTGTGAAAAACACAGGGAAGAATTAGACATGCAGGCAGACACATAAATTTACTGGTTCCACAGGAAAAGAGCAACCTTTTGAATTTTCTTAGTTCATAGTGTATACATTCCTTAAAGTACTTTAAAATTAGCATGTTCTGTCCCAATTCCTAATGTGAATCAATTCAATTCATATTTGGTTCTATCGTGAATTCACATTATGTAAGTCTCCCTCAATCAACTTTTCCGATTGTCATGAGCTAAATTTACACAATGAATCTTTTAAAACTCTCAACACAAATCTTAAAAATAATCCCTGACATCCAATGGACCATTTCATCAAAGTTGAATAGAATTTTCATTTATTTTATTGCAAAGGTCTTCATTACCTAAAGCCTCTCGATTTCTTTCTTCAGGTGAGTTCCCAGGAAAAAACTCGAGCCTCATGGAAAAGGCACTGTTTCATTATCTACAACACATAAAGACAAGTGATTCTTAGCCTAAAGTCATCTAATAACTAGGTAAAATTCTGTAGTGTTTGTATTTGATGAAAGCACTCGATAGAAACACAAAACGAATGAACTTATAAGTGATTTTTAGCCTTTATAAATTTATAAACTGTATCCATCAAATATCATCTAATTCTAATACAACTAAATCATCAACTGCAGTTTTGCAGAATAAATATCGATACTGCTTCAAACGAAGAGCAGATCAGAAAAAAATAAACCATCAAAAGTTAAGGTGATCCTTCTTTCCCTAACATAGGTTAAACCCACCCAGAATGTTTGAGATGAAAAGCCTAGCACCCCATCTAACAAGGCTGATTTTTGCAGATGCTAGGAAATTGAAAGAGACATCATTCTTATTTGTATAGCGCTAAAAAATCACTATCATAATTGCTGCTTGCAAAAGAATTCATTAACCAGATGCAACCTAATAAAATCACCAAATTGGGACCCAGAGCTAAAAGTTGACTTATTTTCATCACCCTAACACCTTTGAATATCAATTAGCACAAACAAAATCGATGATTAGAAACATCACACATGGAATAGAACACCCCCAGGACTCTCACCAAAGCTGAAACAATTGTAACAAACCAACCAACCAACATTTAAAAAACACAAACCTACTCCTAGTAACTGGGGTTCTGGCCCCACATGAAGAAGAACCCAACAACTCTCAAATGAAAAAACTGCAAATTTTACACCTTTCCAGACCAACTCTTTGAAATGTTCTATTTCCCAGTTCCAAGCCCAAAACTTCAAAAGTGGGGCAATACAAAAATCAAAGTAAAAAAAAAAATGTAAAACGCGAACTTGAAGCCAAGGCATGGATAGTAGCATCATTAAGATGAAGCTCAAACCACAGAAACTTAAAGGGTCACCAAAAATGACAAAACAAAAAACACAAATGAAAGAAAACAAAGAAGCACAATCCTCAGAGACAGATACAGAGAGAAAGAGAGAGACGGAGAGAATACAAAGCTTGACTGAAAACTGAAATCCATAGAAGGAATAAAAGGGGAGAGAAATACATACTCAGATCTACAAAATCCAACGCATACAAATTTTCTCCCACTCCAATTTCGGAGCTCAGGAGTGTTGTGCTCTGCGTTTTTTTCTCTCTCTTCGTTTCTCTCTCTTCAAACACAGTGATGCCCTCCAATGAAATTAATCGTTTTTTTAGGGGGTTGCTATAGTAAATTATTAATCTTCTTATTATAATTATTAATTAAAAGAATGAAAAAAAAAAAGGAAACAAAACAAAAACTAAGATTAATGCCACGCGTTTTCTTTCTCACTTTACGCAATACTATTGATAGGAATAGTTTAATTACGATGGAGTTTTCAAACTCTAAAATTCTAATCAAGTTTCTGTGATATAATTAAGAGTTATTAACTTTCAATTCATGATTTTAAAATCATTCAAAACCACTTTTTACATTATCCAATTATCACTTAATGATAAATATGTGGTCGTGTTACAACTTTTTATAATAATTATTTTAAAATTTATATTAATTGATAATACGAAATCATTTATACTGCTGTCTATTAAATTTATTTAATAATATTTTACAATGAAACTCTAATTCCTGGTTTATACGTATGAGTAAGATATATGTTTCATTAAAATATGATTCAAGAGAAATAGATTGTTAAAATTCATTCCTTAATAATAATGCATTGAAATATCGGTATTTATTAATAAATAAAAGTGATCCTTTAATGGCATAAAAAAATATTACATAAACTTTTGAAACATACAATTTTTTTAATTAAATTAGCATTTGGCACTTTTAATTTAGAGATTAGTTTAACGAACCCAATATTTATTTTCAATAGTAATTTTTGTTATTTTTTTATTTGTCTAAACTAATTTTCGTATTTTGAAAATTAATAAAATTAAATTAGAGTTTTGACCGTTGAACCTGCCAAAATTCCTTCATTCTTCAATTTGTCTATTCATTTTCAGGTTTTTGTCCACCGTTGACTATATGCCATTCTCAATGCTATTACTGGTTACTAGATAAATCAGAAACTTTATTAGTTTAAAAAAATAAAAAAGAACAAACAAAATTATGATATATTTGGAATTTTTTTTACAGCAGAGAAAAAATAATAAGAAACGTAAGAAACTGAGCTGTTTTGGACTGCTTGATAGGAAAAAAGCAAAAGAAAAATGTTTTAAATAAGTGGAAAAAAAAAACTTAAAATTGACATAAGTATTCTTAACAAATGAATGATAATAAAAAAAATATTAATTTACTCAATTTATAATAAAATTTTATTTTACTATTGGTCTACTAAGCCCAAATTAGAAAATATAACTGAGATTTTTTTCCTCGGTTCTTTCTTTTTTACTTAAACCAGTCGAAAACTGTTGTTTAAAAGAGGTTTCTAATATATTTGTATATTATGATTGTATTACCTATTTGATCTCTCTAAACAACTAGACTTTATCTTTTAGTTTTTATATTTAAAATTACTTTACTTTACTTATATATAATTTATTTTATTTTCTTAATGTTCTTAAATTTCAATCATAACTAAAAATAACATGTATGAGATGATTTATTGAGTTATTAGTGTTTGATATAATAATAAGTTGAAATACTTATAAAATATAAGATCATTTATATGAATATAATTATGATTTTTTTTCAAATTTAATTTGTTACGAAATATTTTGAGTGATTATGATTTTTAAGTTTAATTAATTTTAGATTAATTTTATTTAATATTTATGATTTTTTTAACATTTATTTATTTTTCTATTTTATTATTAGTTTTACGTTATTTTCAGAGATGGAAAAAATATCCATACCTTTAAATTTCATGGATATTAATTATTAAATTTTATTTATTTTTTGTAAGTTTAAGCGATCAAAATAAATTTTATTAATGAAAAAATATCAATTATAGAATAATAATTTGAAATTTAACGTCATATAATTCTAATTTTTTATTTAGACAAATTATTTTGTAAAATTTTATTTTTTTAAAATTTATATCTTTACACAACTCAAATAAAATTACTTTCGAAAATATTAAATTTATTTGTATTAATATTTTATTAAGTAATTTTATTTGAATTGTACTTAAATCTTACTTTTTAAACACATATTACATTTAAATATTTGTTTTCAAAATAATTTTATTTTAAATAAAAAATAAAATATAGAAGTATGAGCAAATATTCATGTACTCACTGGTATAAAAAAAAATTCGCAAATACCCTACAAATATATGGACAATTTTTTTTTTGATGGAACATATAACAAATTACACTGCTTATATCCGACCAAACCGGTTTTCATTTTTAATTATATTAATAAAATTAATTTAAAATAAAATAAGTTAACATATAACTATGTACCTACGTTAATGCCATAATTATATTATATTAATTAATGAAATAGCTAAATTATCTTAAAATGTAATGTTAAGTGGTTAAAAAATTTTGAAATAAAATATAAAAAGGTATATTCTATTAAAAACTATGTTTTAGTCTATCATTATTAATTATTAACAAGTCAAACATGTTTTTCAATCACTAAAAAACCTAGTAACAGACTAAAAGTGCTTGCTCTAAAAGACAGCAACATTTGATATTATGTTTTTTTTTTTTGGTCGTTATTCTTTTAATAACACTTTTTAAGGTTTTATGAATTGTCAAAAGATAAAAAATGCTCTTCACTGAAGATGTAATTAAAGTTCAATAAAAATATCCACTCATTATAATTTTAATATTTGTTTTCAATCATGAATCTACTCAATATTGTTCTTAATTAGTGCAACTTTTTTTTATTATTTAAAAATAGGAAAATAACAATATAAATATAATAGGACCAATAATGACGTGTTAGAGCAATTTAGATGGTTCTCATTATCTTTCCTACATTACATCAATGTTTATTCAACACTTTCATTAATTATTTCAAATGTCACTAATTCGTACCAATAATTTCTTACTAAATAGCACTTATCTCAAAACTATATTTCAACTCTTCTTTTTTATAAACGCTTTTATTTTTTTAGAGAGATTTATAGAAAAATTTTAATAATAAATAAAAGGGTTAAATATGTTTTTGATACCTCAAGTTTCAGTGAATTTCGGAATTAGTTTTTCTTCGAAACTTTATACCAATTTAGTCATTCATTTATAGAAATGCGTGAATTTAGTTCTTCTTACCAAATTTTGTTAAGTTTATTTGATATTTTAAACGTATTTTATGATAATATTTGAGTTAACATTGAAGCTAAAATGTATCAAACGATGTAAGCAATTCAAATACTTTTATGAAATGCGCTTGAAAAATATCATCTAAACTTAATAAAATTTGGTTAAAAAGACTAAATTCACGTATTTTTAAAGATGAATGACTAAATTTGTTAAAATTTTTGAAGAGAGACTAATTCCAAATTTCACTAAAACTTGAGGGATCAAAAACATATTTAACCCTAAATAAAATTCAAGTCAAAAAGACTATTCTTCGGACAAAAATTTTTATAACTATGTTTTCTTATAAGAGGTGCAATTTTATTATTTCTACCTATTATAAGACTTAAAATTATACGATTCTATGACTTTTCATTTAACTAATTCATATGAGCACTAAATTTACATCATAAAATCTCAAAAAATATGTAGAAAAATAAACACAAAATTTAGATCCAACATAAAATCTTCAAAATTCGACATGGCAAAAACAATTCACAGTTTCTTACACCATTATTGCTAGCTTGTGCCATATGTGTACATTGCAACCAACCATGCACAAACACCCTTATATGAACTTGTTCGAACATATATACATCATATATGTCATTTCCATGCATCACCTTTTCTATGTTCTAGACTACAGACAAATTTAAATACAATGAACTGAAGCAAAAGACATTTAGGAGACATAACAACCCAAAAAAACAAAAAGAAAGGGAGGAAATAACAAGAGAAAAGTATGTGTTAATTTGGTTTAGTTGATAAAGAGAATAGAGAAAAGAAGAAACATACCTGATAAGACATGGATATTGAAAACAAAGGAATAAGGTGTCTAGGTTTGATTCGTGAGTTTTATGTATAATGTGGGTGTTTGTGTGTGGCCATCATTTTTCTTTGTTGTGTTTGGAACTTTGTTTTTTGTTTTGTTTTATTGGGATGATTGGTTAGTTTGAGAAGGTTTGATCCAAGTGGGTGAGGTTGAGTAGTGAAATAATGTAATAGTTAATGGTGCTTGTTGTGAACATGACAACAACAAGTAGCATTGTAATCAGCTAAGAGCGAATCTTCCTCGTAATATTCCCTTATACTTTCTTCTATTATTAACAATAACTATGAAACAAATTTAAATATTATATCACTTACAATTTTTAAGCACGGTCAATATTTAAAGAGATTACTATTCTGTTGATTTAAATTTAATTAAAAATAAAAATTTAAGAAAGAGACCAATTAAATAGTCTCTGAACGTTTCAAATAGGAAAAAAAAAGTTTCTAAAGAGAGAATGATAAATATTGTACTTAGAGTTGTTAAAATGATTGAAATTCGCGAACTAATCTGATTCATCATGAATTCAAATTGAATTGACTCACTAAATCATCGATCTAATTAAAACCGTTTTATCCGTTTTCTCTAATTATATTATTATACTGTTAGCATTTAGAAATAGCCAAATGTGAAGATTACATGGCATTAAATTCTCAAAAGTTGAAGAAAACAACTGTGTGAAACAAGACATTGAACTCTCACTCCTCAATAACTGTTCTTGTATGATGTCATTGTTGTAAACGGAATTCCACTTAGACGGTCAAAGAGAGGTGGTGTTCATTGATGATATCAACTTTGATGCTATACCTAATCATGCAAACCCAGATCAATTATAACCCTCCACGTGTCTCACAAATGTGTATTTATTTCTTCGTATCATTTTTATATTCTCTTGTCATAGTACTAATCATATAATACCAATAATGTCTTTCTTTATACTCATCAAAATTTTAATTATCTTTAAAAATCTTCATTTCTTAAGTAATTTATTTATCCAACTTAATTTTTATTTTTATAAATTCTCCATTATATGACCGGCCATCAATGTATTCAATATCCTGACAAAGAGACTGAACATAGCAGTTAGCATCTGCAGCACTGAGTCTATGAAAAAATCAAGTTTTTTTTTTTTTGTTTCTTTTAAGAAACAACCGAATTTGAAAACTTGTCATGTTCCACCTACCACTTGCATGATACAGAAAGTTCAGCAAATGCAATTTGAGCTGCAATTTTCATTTCATTTGACTGATATGCCAAGACTATGCCCCTAACGAGTGCAATATAATATATTATTCAATGCTAGAGCCACATTACAAGACACGTAAAATCATAGAATACAACAAAAAGTCACATAGGAAGCAAATACCACTAATTTAAAACATGATTGGTGAGGAAAATGTTTTGTTCAGAGAGAAGCATGGGTTTTAAGTCAAACCAATTAAAAGTTTTCTTCTCATTCATTATCTCTAATGACCCTAATATTCATGGTTTAAAACAATGGTTGACAAGGATTCTGCAATTTAAATGTGGCTTTTGGGAATTCAACGGTTCTTTGAAGAGTTCAAAGAGTTTACTAAGGACTCCACTCCTATATTTGAAGGAGAGGAGATATACCCTTTATTCAGCATGATGCAATGAGCAATAAGGAATCCATAAAAGTCATTAAAGCACACAAATTTTGTATAGTCAGAGCTAGATTTTTTGCAATGTTAAAAGCCAGAGAGAAGTTTGAATTTACAAAAGGGTAAAATTGATTCCACCTATGTCTCACTACTAACTTACAAGACATGAGTTCAAGTACCTGTAAAGAAAAAGGAATGAATGAAGCTGAAAGGAAGATCATGAGAAGATGAACCATCCCTACATGCCATACCTAGTTATTCCTTGAGGATGATTACCTTGAGCCACATTGATGGCCTGAGTTCTCATCTTAGCTTCACTCCAGATCAAAGGAGCTGCCATGGAGTCCATGCCTAGCATCCTTCTTTTGCCCCCACCAGGAGATCCTTCTAGAGTCAATCCTCCAGAACTTTCATGTGAGGTTAAACAACTTTCAGTTGAACAATCAGCCCTTTGGGGTGGGAGACTAGGTGCTATTTCTTCATCTGGAACATTCACTCCAGCCACCTCAGTTGATGGCAAGGAGTAAAATCCAAGAGGATCAACCAAAGTACCTCTTGGTGTTTTGCTTCCAATTGCTTGAAACTTTTGGCTGTCAGTGTCTATAACTGTAGCACCAATAAACTGGTCAGCCAGCATCTTGCAAGCTCTTTCAAGCATTGCCATGTATCTCCTCTCTGCATCCTGCCGAATCTGCAAATGCTTCTCTGCCTGCAGAGTCATACTTGCTTCAATTATTACCAATGCAGCAAAAAGTTTGTGAAGCCATATTGGAAGCATGACTTTGCACTAGGAAAATGAAATTTACCTCCACTTGCAAATGTAACTTACTCTGCACTTCCATCTGTGCTCTCAATGCCTCCTTGATTTCGTACCCCCTAGGCATAAAATTAACCACTCCTTCAATTTGGTAACTCAAATCCACTGAGACATTTGCCAGAACAAAAATTCTTATTTGTGAATTAATGAAATTTCTTACTCGTTTGTGTCGGAAGTTGGCAGCTTTGGAGAAGTGTTCTCAGTGCCAGGGCTTTCTAAAAGATATGAACCTGATATTCCTTCCATAAAAGAAGTCAGTTTGAAGCCAAACAAAAAAACTTAGAGTAAATTAGTGAAGTCCTGCAAAACATTTTTCCAGTTTAGGATGTTGTTTGCTGTGAAAAAAATTATAATCAATGTTCAAATTCAAGTAGTGGTTAATATGTTAAGCATAGATTAACTTGGTTGTCCAATTTTTAAAAATTAATCTAATTGCTTGCTAAATTGAAATTGTGCATGAAAGTTCCTCATCGTTCTGCATCAACAATAGAACCTAAGTAGGTGACATAAGATTATGAAATTGATTCATACTCTGTACAGATTAAAAGTCCAGGTGGACACCCTATCTGTGGAAAGGGAAAAAAGAAAGACAGCTACAGAACACATTGGACAAGCATACTCAGAAGATGGGAACAAAATTGATCCAGAGAGGGGAATGGCAATCATACCATCTTTGCATCCTTCACCAACATCTTTCCCAGATTGCTTACCAAGCCTGTATTTCTGCAATTCAGAAAGAAAGGTTTCATTTTTGGCTCATAGCTTGAACTGGGCAGAGTGTGATTAAGAGAATTAAAGAGACCTGAAGATGACTCTTCAAATGAAACAGAGTCAAACCCTTGACATTCATGGTCCGCATGATTGCTTTTGGTGTAGCTTCTGCAGATAACATCCACAACCTAGTCAGGAAATGATATTGAGGATAATCTATGCGTGAAGACTTCAAGATAAGCAATGGAAAATAGGGTTAAAATTGAATGAGTACTTTGCAAACAAGTCAAGCCAGTTCCATTTCCAAACTTCAGCAGACGATGAAGGCAAATAAATTGAACTAATACACACTTTCAACTTGGACAGCTAATGAATTCATGGAAAGGTATCTTGGTTTGTTATAATGATTAAATGTATAGAACATAAGCATGTGGTTTGGGTTGAGATGTAATATATCACAGGCAGTCACTAACAAATATATAAATTCACTTTACTCCAACAACATGATTGACCCAATAATGAATACAACATCATGCCACAAACCCAAATTGTCACCCCCGGTTGCACTTTGTCTTTGCAGTTACAACTTAGTACCTTTATAACCAAAGCTAGAAATTTGTCAGAATCTTGTAGCAGAAAATGGCACTGAATGTGTACAAATGCATGCACATGATAAAAACTCACAACCTATCTTCTTGTTCAAATCCGAAAACTAATAATAGTATCATTCTGGTCCCTCTCATAACAATAAAGTAACCTATCAGGAAATGAGAAAAAATTTAACATTTGTTTGTCTCATTTTGTTTCCTAAATAGCAATCAACAACAAGAGTGTTTATTATAAATTTTCACGACTAATAGCACCTGCACCATATAATGTGAATTGGGAACCATGCTAGCACGTTTTTGAGTACTTTTAGCAATGTCATGTTGTGTCTTAATGACTTTTGTCGTGTTTATGAAACACGACCTCATTATTGGCAATATTCACGGCGGTTTCCCTAATTCCCTAAAATAATAGAAGTACTTCTTGGTTGTTGGTGGCTCGATAGAACATGTAACATGGTGACAAACAAAAAATGCTATAGTTACATAGCATATTATTGAGATAGCCGCATCAACAAGGGAAGTGAATGCAATTAAATTTAAAAAAAAATAATAATAAATCTGCATAATTTGGGAACTGTAGTAGTTCCAATACTTGATGAAGCAGGAAGGGGAACACATTTGATCCGAAAGGTTAATACCACCTATTTGATCCTTCAAATATAAGTGATGTCAAATAGGTCCTCAGATGATAATTTTCTGTCAAATTCGGTCTCAATCATTTTTGAAATATTGATGTTAAAAGTATTCATGTGACAATCAAATTGATTTTCCAAATCTTTTGAGGACCAAAATAGAGGTTTAATAAAATAACTAATGAAAGTGATGGAAGAGTAAAAATCAAATTATTATAAAAAAACATATCAACATTAACTAAATTCTTTAAGAGCTTAATAAAATAGTAATTATTACAAACATAAACAACTTGCATTTATTTGTTAATAATAACATAGATAGAAGGAAAAGGAGAACAAGAACACAGACAGCTCCATACTGTCAAGGAGATTTTTTATACATAAATTCTTTTGTGGGTGTCAATGTACCTAAACTCCTTAATCATGCATCCCTTAGGTGAAGGTGGGTTTTGGACTTTAGTAAGGTTCAAACATGAAATCGGTTCCTCAAAGAATGGGACTGTTATGTTATGCCTTCATTGCAAATTGCAGCTCTTCAAGACACTACAATGGAACATTCTACCAAAAGTATTTAGGAGCAGCAAAGAGCCATTCAGCTCTGCTCTGCCAGTGAAGCAACTGTTACAGCAGCAACTGGTAGTAAGAAAATCTCTAAATTTAGCACTATAAAATCAATTTTAAGGAGTAATACCCAGTAATTCCAAAAGTATCCCTTCAATTATTTGAAAAGTGAGTATTAACTTTTACAATAACCAAACAAACCCAACGTTCTAAAAACAAGTAACTTATAATTTGATTCATTCTCTTGATAATCCAAACATAATGAGCTGCATTGTTCTTCAACTCTTACAATTAATGTATCTGTTAATGCTACATTTAAAGTGTAAGATCAGCACCTTTCACACCACTTTTCTTTGGCAACAGAAGTTCAACAAGGTTGACAAGTATTAACAAATTATCTTTTCTTTCATTCATAGTGAAGTATGTATATGGCAGTTTAACTTGGTTCCAATATCCAAACCTCTACTAGGTAATTCAGTTTGCAGAAATAAAATTAGTATGATCTTACAATATGGTTCCGTCATGTAAGGGAATCAGGGAGGGAATACGTAATGATAATTGATAACCCCCAAACCAAAAGACAAAAATATATTGTAATGTTTTATCATATTCAAAAGGCTCAAAAACTCAAATGTGTCAACTAAATAGCTCAATGAAACTATGGAAGTAAACACAAAATGCTAGATCTAAATATTGAAAAAACTTGAAAGCTATGTTCGGTAGGATATATGTTCATCAATATGCCAACTTCATTGAACTAATACTGTCTATACATATAAATAGTTTCTAACTATACTTTATGGTGTCAGAAACTCAACGAGTTGCCATTTCTTAATATGAAGCGAAAATGGAAAATAGCCAATCTTTGTATCGCACAAGTGTCACGCATTTATATTTCAGCCACCATTTACAACACAAAGGTTGTAAATAATCATTACTTGCGCTGTTTCTTTTAGGCAAAGATACTGTCTCCTGCATCATTCAACAAAGCATCTAAAAGTGCAGGTAGCTCCACCACTGCCATTCTCCTGCTTGATTAATCCAAGTCAACCCATCCTTCAACTTCTTTCAACAAATTGAACAACGATCTCTTTTAAACACACAACTCCCTCCAATAAGTTTAAACTTTGTGGTCAAACTCAGAACCCATTAATTGACAATCTCATTCAAACAAAACAGTATCATGTTAAATTAAGCAGTTAAACAAACTAACACATGGCTACCAGTAATCTGCTCACGAAAGTATTCTCCACCTACATTGTTACAACAAGTTCTACTCGCCACAGTCCACATGCATCCCAGGCAAGACCAACAAATCTAGATAAACACCATTGATAATTCCAGCTCCAATTATGACAATTTACAACCGAGGCAGGAGTATAACAATAAACAAACTCCACAACACCAAAAATTCAAAACTTTATAAATAAAAAAAAAAAAAGTCCATTTTCCCTTGCTCCCAAATGCAAAGTCTCTCATTTCATTTCAAACAAAAACCTCAACGCATCACACGCGGCCAATACAAACACTCAAACAAATCCACCCCAAATAAAAAAAAAAATCTTTTTTTTTTTATTG
>Ga0214542_1002397_pt1 | contig 38788 bp, 23 predicted proteins | sample CNSS1metaG_FD_160096 | JGI IMG/M metagenome (GOLD analysis project Ga0214542, IMG submission 160096) | Root nodule microbial communities from cowpea collected in UCLA plant growth center, Los Angeles, California, USA - CNSS1 | ecosystem: Host-associated > Plants > Roots > Nodule | place: USA... | reverse complement strand
TTTAACATTTTAAAATTTTTTTTTTTTTTTAGTTTTTTTTATCTTTAAATTTAATTTTATGAAATTTGTTTATCGTTTAAAAACCTAAAAAAAAAAAGTTTAATTTGGTATATAAATTATAGAAACAAAATTTGTTGACCTCCATTACAACTCATTATAAGATAAAATATCTAACAAAAATATTTTTTTTTATATTTATAAAAACAAAGAGAATGAAAAATAATTTAAGGTGATGTCCGATTGATATAAAATATTTTCTAGTATTAAAGTATTGTTGTCTTAAACTATAATTATAGGAGGTGATAAAATGGATTGATCTAATCTATTTTGGTCTGATCTGTCTTGATCTGTCAAAATTAGGTCGAGTTACCGACTATCAAAAAACGGCTACAAATTACAACATATCTCAAGATTGGTTAGTAGGCTGACCTACCATTTCTTTTATTTCTTAAAATTTGATTTTATATGTATCTATAAATAAATATTTAAAACATATTTAATCATATAAATATTGTTTAAGTTTTTAATTAATTAATTAATATTTTAATTGGATAAATTAAATTAAATAATTCTTATATTTACATATTAAATTATTAAATTATAACTGATAATTAAAATTTAATTTGTAAGTGTTAATAATTTAAATTATAATAATATTGTTTATTTATGTTTTTACAAAAAATATAATATAATTTTTTTAAATTATTTTTATGTTAATTTGTAATGTAAACAAATAAAAAATAGAAAGAAAAAAACAGAAAATATAATATAAAAAGTTATTTTAATTACTTTTATTTTAATTTAATTTTAAATGTAAATAATAAAAAAAACAAAACGAGTCGACGAGTTAAGAATCATGACTTGTCAATTTGACACATCAAACAAATCAGACCAAAACGAACTAATAAATTAAAAATTCTAATATAACATTCTCATTTTAACCGATTGATAGACTAATATGTGAGTCACAACTTATTTGTGACCCTTATTAATTTATAATAATTGTATATATTTTAAAATAATATTATTATCTTTTAAATTTAGTTATCTTTTGCAAAACATATAAATGTAAAGTTGGCTTAAAGTAAACTCATTTAAATCGGAGAGTAAATGAAGGAAATAAAGAAAGTCTCTCATTTAATTTATATTAATTTATTTAAGTCAACTTCATTTTCACAATTATGATTATTATAAAAAAGTCATCCAAACAATAAAATACAAAAATAGAAAAAAAAAAGTACGGTTACATGAACTAAAAAAAATCAATAAAGTGCCCTATCATAATAATTAAAAACAACGTTTATCATTTAATAGAAAAATCAAGTAACATTATAAACTAAGTCACACAAAAAAATTATTATTATTACGACGACTTTATAAACAATAAAATTATAAAATAAATTATATTTTAAATTACAAAGAAACAGGAAAAACATTATAAACTAAGTCAAAAAAAAAATTATTATTATTACGACGACGTTATAAACAATAAAATTATAAAATAAATTATATTTTAAATTACAAAGAAACAGGAAAAACAGGATATTAATGTATTTGATTTCCTTTTTTAGGGATTTTCAAAGAATTAAAAAATATTGTAATCGAATAACTGTGTCCCAAAGTTGATGTTGAGCACCAAAATGTAGTTATGTGATTGTCAAATGTTTTTGTGTGAGATCGAGATGTTCCTAGAGACCAAGATGTCCTCACATGACCTTAAATATATTTTGTCTTGTTGTTTGAGATGTTCTCTCCTTGGTTCATTGCTCGAGATGTTTCTTTCATCGAAGTGAGGTGTCGGTGTCTATAGAGACACTCTGACGCTTCGGTCAACAAGTAGTATGAGATGTTATGTGTATATTAAAGGGATCCCTACTTGAATGAGTCTTATTCAAATACATTCCTTATTTTATGAATGTTTAGGAGGTGGACATTGCATTTATTTTCAATTGTAACATCACTAGTGCAAAAAGAGTATAAGAATGGATGTTTTGGATTGAAAAAATGTTATCAAATTAAAATTTTGCTCTAACAATAGTATTTAAAAAAAGTGTGAAAATTTTGCTATGAAATTTTAAAATATAATGAATGAGTGGAATTGAATTAAATTAAGGATAATGATATTTTGACCAACTTTTTTTTACATACTTTTAACCCATCACTTTAATCACTCTTAGATTATCACATCACACCACTAAAAAAGTTCAAAATAGATTATCTAATGGTCATGGCCCCCTTTAGTCTCTATTAAGGCCCGTTGATGTTGGTAGACACTCCAAGTGTGGCTGAACACATGAACATGTGTATTGGCCAATGGATGATAGATAAAAGGACATGATATGTGATGTTGGAGTACAAACATTACTAAAGTTGTGTATGAAAATATGACTATCCATGCAGAGACCCCGTTATATCATGGTCAACTAACTTCACACGATTATCAACAATGTTAAGGTTGATGAATTTGATGGCATTGAATGGGTGGACTAGTAAAAGTTTCACAAAATGGCTTCAGTTGTTGACGGAAAGACTTTATGAAAGTAATACACCCTTGATCGAATGTATAAGTCAAAGAAGATACCTTGTCTGATGGGTATGAAATATCAAAAGATTCATGCATGTAAGAATGATTGTATTTTATATAGAAAATAGTTTGTAGACTTAAGAAGTTGTTCCAAATGTGGTTTGTCACGTTAAAAGGTCAAATATGGTGATTAGGAGAATACTGATGAGGTTTCCAAACATGGTCCTCCTTCAAAGGCAAATTGGTATCTATCAATAATTCCAAAAGTTCAAACATATGTCTGTGAATCCAACTGATGCTAAAAACCTTAGATGACATGTTGATGAGCGGAAATGTGATGGAAGAACATTGATAAAGAATTTCCTACATTCAAAAAGGAACTAAGGTATTTGAGGGTTGGACTAGCTACAAATGGAATGAATCCTTATGGAAATTTAAGTACCAATAATAGTTCACGGCCTCTATTATTAGCTACAATTTATGTATATGGTGCTACAAAAGGGGAAAGTTCTTGCACCAAGTATAGTTGCATTATTGAAGAAACTTGACAATGATTTGTACAAACTCGAGAAAGCGAGAAACGGGAGGTTAATATCATCACTTATATTTATTTTATTATTTTTTTATTACATACAATGTTAAATACTAAATAAATTTTACTTCAATGTTTACAGGGTGTTCGAAAAAAAGCACAAGACATCGAAGCACATAATGAGTCTCATCACTTACTTTGTTGTGGTGGTTATCAAAAGCTAAAGCTGAAAATGGTTAGAGAAAAGATTAAAACATGTTATGTTTTTGGTGACGATGATGGTAGTGCAAATTCAATTGAACCTCCATTCCCATCATCTAGGCATGAGAAATGGAAGCAAACTCATCTAACAAAATCAAGAACATGGAATTTTGAAGAATCACAATGGATTACAGAGCGGATTATAAGTAAATGTGTTTCAATACTTTAATTAAAAACTTTTTATTCCATATAAAGTGTTCTAATTATATATGTTTCCATGTTGTAGAATTCTCTAGTTGATCAACAAACATAGGGTGGTTTCAATCCTCATGATCGAAAAGATATTCTTAATACTGCTCTTGGACAACCTGAACACTCTGAACGTGTTCGTATTGTTGGATACAATGTGGGGATTCGAGGTTACTTTGGAGGGTCATCACAACACCAATCTCATTCTTCCTTTAATGTGCCTATGGAGGAAGCCTTGCAAAAAATGAAAGATGACTTGACAAAGCAACTACAGGAGGCGATGAGAGAAGAACATGAAAAGATCAAATAAGAACGTTAGAAGATGAGACTAGAGCGACAAATGATGATGGAAGCATTTGACAAGAAGCCAGCGAGCTTACTACTCTCACAAAAGCTCCCTACTATAGTACAACCTGACCTTTCTCTCAGTGTCAGATTCAACACGAAAGGAAGTTGTTCAGTTGCAACTGAAACAAGAGGTCACATTGGCTCTGGTTGCCGATGTGAGTTGCACACATATGTTGATTACATATCTCTCCACCAGTTGGTGGCCTAAAGGAAGTGCTTCGAAGGTTCCACCATGTTTCATTATAAAATTAGGTACATGCATGATTTGTGTTTGGAAGCAGGAAAGGATGACACGTGAATTTTTAAACCACCTTATTTCATGACTCCAATGGGTAATAGGAACCTAGAAACAAAAAAGTAAATCACTAATTCCATAATGCAGTGAAAGAAACAAGTTTACCTTGCTCCATAAATAGATAAGTAAGTATATCTCTGTTTTTATTTCATAACTAGAGATATCAAAATAGGTTCAAACTCGTGAGCCAACCTACCCACCATGAGTTCGAGCTGGGTTGGGTTGAAAAATTTTCATTTTTTCAAAAGTGGGTTAAACTAAACCTAACTCACTTAATCCATTAGTTAAATGGGTTCGAGTTAGGTTGAAGGTGGATTAACCCACCACCAACAATACTATTAATTTTTTTCAATTTTATTTTTTTTCATAATTAGTTTCTACTTCTAATTATATAAGTTCACAATGTGATATTTTTAAATACTAAAATGTTGTTCAATAATATTTGAATAGTTTGAATGTTTAATTTATTTGTTTTCCAAGTTATATACATTGATACTTTAATTTTTAACTACTATCTTTATAATAATATTTCAAGAATTTTGATTCCACTATTATAAAATATTAAATCGGGTCAATTCATTTTTGTTGTAATGCAATAAATATATAAAATAAATTGTAAAAAATACATATTCGTAAGTAAGCTAACCCACCAACCTGTTGTGGGTCGGACCGGATTGCAAAATTTATGGCTCACCAAGGTGAGTTAGGTTGAGCTAACCCATTTTTAGCTCAACCTGTGATAGTCAAATTGGCTCACTTTGACACCCCTATCCATAACGTATACTTTTTTCTTTTTAATTATATTTCAACTAATTTTCAATGCGGTCATCATTAGCAACTGCTAGTTCTATTAGTACCAGAGCGTACCACTTATGGTTTTTCTCTTGTCATAGACCTCATCCTCCTTATTTGAAAAGCATAGTAGATACTTAAGTATATTTTAAGAAACACCTTCTATTACATTCACATTAAATATGCAATGCCATGTTTTTTAACATTGATCGTTTAAATTTTAGTGTTTTTAATGGACATAGCATATTGAGTGGTAGATCGATTGCCAATACTAAAAGGGTCACATGGATTTCCCTCCAGGTATTTATATTGTATCATTCATATACTTTTTGTGGAATTTATCTAAATATTTTTTCTACGAGTGTAGTGCAATAAACAAAATAAGAGTTATCAGTGTGGTTATTACATCATGCAATAGATGACAATAATTATGCAAGTGGAATATCAAAGTGGTTGGGATGAGATAATGTGCTAACTTTCATATATACAAATTTCAATTTCAATTAACTATCGTGTGTACTAATATTAACTTCAACTAACTTTTGCAAAAATTCAATGACCCAAGTCCAATAGATTCAAATGCATTAGCCTATGTTCAATAAGTGTGGGAAAAATATTTTCTGTCTAAATGTTAGTTAGAGTTAGTTTATGATACCTTTATATATAGGTTAAAATACCTTTTTTGTCCCAATTTTCATCAAGTTTTGTCAAATAAGTCCTAATCTTGGTTTTGTGTTCAAATAGGTCTCAATTTTCGTCAATTTTGTTTAATTGGGTCCTTTTTGGTTAACACCGTTTAAATCATTAAGGACGATGAAAAATGATTGTCACGTGTCACTTCGTGATTTTTTTGAAGTTGAAAGTGAAAAAATAAGCATACATGTCAAAGTTCTCTATCCATTAAATTGCTTTTAAAAATTAGTACTTTATATGTAATTTTAATTTAAACTTCTTATAATTTTGTAGTTATTCATCTCCATATGAAGTTATGTCTTTTTTTTTCATGTTATATACTTTTCACAAAGTCATTAATTAAATTGTTAAGTTCTTGAATCAAATAACTGAAAATCAAAAGTTAAATAGCTATAAATAAATATTAAACATTTTGAAATAATTGTAATTAATTATAAAAAAAAGTTAAAAGAACTTTATAAAATATGTTTATTTTAGAAACTAGATTTAATCTTTGAAACATGTTTCCATCTAAATTACAAATGAAAATGTCACTCTCATACAATAAATATTAGCTATTATATAGTTTTTATTAAAATTATATAGCGTAAGCATTAAGTATTAAGTTTTGGAAATAAACGCATTCCAAGATTATTTAACGTAAAGTTTAAATATTAAATATTTAATAAATATGAAAGATCGCATATATTGGAAATCAAAAATTTATCACTACTCAAGAAATACTAGAAACCTCTTCATATTACAAAATCGTTGTGTATTCCAATTCATTAAAACACAACTTCAAATGAAAAGGTTTTTTAATGTATTTGCACAACATCAAAATATTCAATATGAAATCTGAATAAACGTTTCTATAAATTTTTATTATTATTTGCATTGTTTTAGATAATCATCATTGCACCACTGATCTAGATATTTGAATTGCTCCATTTATTGTTTCATCTCCAACCCGTTTTCATGATTCAACTAATTCAGATTAAAATATTTAAAATAATCCATTAATCAATACGAAATTTGAATATGTTGCACGTTTGTCTAAATCTTTTTTATTATTATTTGCACTGATCAAGATAATCATCATTGCACTGGTCAAGATATTTCAATTACTCCATTTATTGTTTCATCTCCAACATGCTTTCATGATTCAACTGATTCAAATTAAAATATTCAAAAATACATTTACGTCTCTTCACATTTCACACTTCATTTACGTCTCTCATCTAAAAACTTTTATTCTTTGTTTGATCATCATTTGTTTGAACATTCATAGTTCTTCTACATTGCATCACCAACGACAGTCAGAGTTCTTCTTCATTACATTCGTAAATCATTCTCGAAATTATCATTTGTAGAAAGGTATGCATTTTTAAATCCTTTAAACACCATTTTTGCAACTACATTATGATCTACTTCAATATCTGTTTGAAAAGTTATATCCATTATTTTGAGATCTCAATGAATCACGATTTCTTTTTCAATGGTTATCAGCTTTTAAATACCATTCATTGAGAGATCGTCACTTTTTTTCTTAAAAAGAAAATTCTATCTTACCAATTTAACAGATGACGACTACACAATTCATACTTGGTGAACAATCCATACTTGCTGCAAAGTTTAAGGGTGGATTCTTTACTATTTTTATTGAAGACCATGTTTGTATGATATATTTCAATTAGTTTACACATTAAATAATTTATCATTATTGTCCATTGTGTTTCTTTAACTGATGTTTCTTTTTGTATGAACTTCGTGCTTTGACAAGGATTTTGGATTCATCAACTGATTGTTTGTGATAAGATTAGGGAATGAATTGGGTCCACGTTGGACTATTGTTGATAAGAAGGGTAATCTTCACCATGTTACATTCAGCATGGATATTTATAATCCCAGGATTACTGAAGGCTGGTGTGATTTAAGAAATTTTTATCAGTTACAACCACCCAAACTTTGTTTCTTAAGATATTCTGGAAATTGATCTTTGGAAATTTACTTTTACAAATAACGTTCAGACTCAACTATTCATGAATTTCTAAGTCATATTCAACCAAATGCTCCTCTAACAAGGTTCAAGTTAATTCATTTTGAGTTCAGGCTTTCTAAATATATTTGCAAAGCAAGCTTTTTGGTGAGGTTTCTTACCTTTTTTCCTTTCATTTCTATAATTTGTAGAAGAAACTTTATGTTTTCTCTTTCACTACTGTTTATTAAAACTTTTTGTATTTTGATTGGAACTTCACAATGAACATGAATAATGAAATATGTTTTGTTTAGTGGTGACAAACAAAAGAAATCAATCTGATAAATTATTGCAAAATGTTATACAGAGGAAGCCATTAACTGAGTTGGAGCTTAGTAAGTCTTCTGTTTATAAGTTAATTCTTCTTATATCAAAGATTGATTTATATGTTGTTTATATGTTGCATTTTTGAAGTCATACAATCATTTCAAAACATGTTCATTCTTTATGATGAAACAACAACACAATGAAATGGTTTAACAACAACAAATCATTCTTCAGCAATAATAACAGATGAAGGTAATATCTCGATAGTTTAACTCGAAAATGAATTAACTTTGACATAGTTAGTGGATGATGAATGGCAATATTGTTTAGGAAGTTGTCTTGAATTTTTGAGTCTCGAGAACGTCTAGAGAAGTGGATTTGGAAAGAACAATTTCCAACATATTTTAACACAAAATATTTGTCTAACTTACCTACATAGAAAGATCTTAAATCATTCTAGCCTTGGGTAATCATTGGAGTGTGAATATTCATGTTGTAGGTAACGTTGTGAACATTACAATCGTAATCAACAATGGTCCACTATGAACCAATGTTCTTCCCATATCGTATTATGAACCGTCAGTCCACGTGTCTAAAATCCTTTACAAATGAGCAAGTTGAGAATAAAGAAAAAAAATTAAAGATAAAATATAAAAATGTCAAGGAATTAAAAAATAAACCTGGTCTTTGATTCCATTGTAGGATAATAGAGTGGTGATGAAGAAGATTGGTAAGAGAAGAAAATTGGTAACAGAAGAAAAAGAAGATTGTTACTTGTTAGTTGGTAATGAAGAATTGCAAACATTAGAAATATATATAAAGAGAATAAGATAAGTCATACATGTTCTAAGAGTCACTACTTAATTGTCATCATGCTTCAAATTTATTGTAATTCTTTGGGAATACACATTTTAAAAATTAAGTAGCAATTATAAAAAACAAACTCGTTAAATAAAAAATTATACAATAAAAGCTTTATTTAAGTCATACATATTTCAAATGACAACTATATATCATCATGCTTCAATTTTATTGCAATTCATTGGGAATACACATACATACAGATGTTAAAGAAGATTGTGAATCAAAAATCAAACTTGGACAAAAAAATATTTAAACAAAAAAATGAGAAAGAAGATTGGAAACCTAAAAAGATCACAGAAGAGTAAGAGAAAATAATAAGAAGAAGAAGATGAAAGGAAACTTTATTACGATAAGAGTAAAAATTATAAGAAAATAGATAAGTTGATTAAGAAAGAGGAAAACAACCAAAATACTACTAAAAATGAAACTTTACGTACCATTTTTATTCTGGACCGAAAAAGACAAAATGTTATTCATAGTTTTGTGCTTGAGAGCATTACCTCTGATTGATCTTCTCTAACATTTCATTGATCTCAACAAAAACAAATTTAAGATCAAAGTAAACTTTAGGCAGATAAAAGCAAAACAAAGAAGAAGATGAATTTGGTGATCGAGAAAGATTAAAACAAAAGCAAGTTAAATAAAAATTGAAACTTTGCATACCATTTTCATTTTGGATTGAAAAAGAATAAATCTTCTTCAAAGTTTCTGTTGTTTAAGAGTTTTGCCTCTCTTCCATCTTTTCATTTCAAGCATTTCAACCAAAACAAAGTTAGGATCAATGTAAAAATCAGTTAGATAAAAGCAAAAATAGAAAGCAAAATTATTTTTTTCATTGAGAAAGATGAAAATAACCGAAAGCTGAGTAAAAATAAAAACTTTACATACCATTTTCATTCTGCAACGAAAAAGATCAAATATTGTTCAAAGTTTCTGTTGCTTGAGAGTCTTCCTTTGACCTTTCCATTTCAAGCATTTCAACCAAAAAAAAGTTTGGATCAACGCAAAAATTAGTTAGATAAAAGCAATAAAAAAAAGAAAATGTTTTTTTCCAATGAGAAAGATGAAAATAATTGAAAGCTGAGTAAAAATAAAAACTTTACATACCATTTTCATTCTGCAACGAAAAAGATCAAATATTATTAAAAGTTTCTGATGTTTGAGATTTTTGCCTCTCTTCGACCTTTTCATTTCAAGTATTTCGATCCAAAACAAAGTTTGGATCAACGCAAAAATCAGTTAGATAAAAGCAAGAATAAAAAGATGATTTTTTTCATTGAGAAATATGAATATAACCGAAAGTTGGGTAAAAATAAAAACTTTACATACCATTGTCATTCTGCAACGAAAAAAATCAAATCTTGTGCAAATTTTTTTGCTTTAGAGTCTTGCGTATGACACATCTTCTCCTCATTTCATTCATCTCAACAAAAATTGTAATTAGAAAGAAACCAAAAATGAGTAGAGATTTGAATGTGTTAGTGACAAACATTGAGATGGAGAATCGTCAAAAAGCAAAAATAAGAAGTGATCTGAATGTTTGAGTGAGAAAGAGAGAGATGAAATCTCGTAAAAAAAGCAAAAATAAGAAGAGATATGAATGTGTGAAGGAGACAAAGAGAGATGAAGTTGAAGAGGTTGTGTTGGCCAAAGAATGTTGTTATGTGTGAGTGAGAAAGAGAGAGATGAAGCTGAAGAGGCTGTGTTGGCCAAAGAATGGCGTTATGTGTGAGTGAGAAAGAGAGAGATAAAGTTGAAGAGGTTCTGTTGAAAGAGGATGATGCTGTGTGTGGGAGACGAAGGGTGAGAAGAAAATAATGAGAGAGTTTTTTGTTTTTGATTTATTTTTTGAAGCTGCAAAATTATGAGTGAATGACACGTATGTGTTTTTACTACTTGTAGAAAGAAAATTTTGAATGGATGTTGTTCAGAAATATTAGTTTATTCAAAAACTTTCTATTTGTTAGTTCTCAATTGTATATAGTATTAGATTTGAATTGCTTGCAATTAATTTTTTTGTCTAAATAACTTGTTTGGATAAAGAAATTAAAATACCTTACATTTTTCAATTTCATGTTTGGATAAAACAATTGAATTTATTGTGAGATATAAAATTTCATTTTAACAATATTTATTGTAGTTGTAGGCTTAATTATATAAATTTACGTGTTTTATTGAGTGTTTAAAAAATTTTAAATTTTCAATTGAGATCCTACGTGTGGCTATTAACTAACTTTGTGATGTGACACTCACACTGTTACTCTCCATAAATGTAAAATTATGAAAAAAAAATTATAAAATTATAAAATTAAAATATAAAATATAAAATTACAATAATTAACAAATTATAAAAATATATAATTACAAAATTATTAAATATACAAATATATTTTTTGTTTTTTTAAATATAGTTTTATAATTATAAATTATAAAAATATAAAATTATGAAATTATAAAATAAAAATTATATTTGTATATTTTATAATTTTGTAACTATGAAATTATATATTTTTATAATTTTGTAACTTGTTAATTTTTGTAATTTATATTTTTTAATATTTGTTTTTATAATTTGTGAGTTGCATGTTTTATATTTTTTGTAATTATTTATTTATTTTTAATTTTATAATTTTATAATTTTATAATTTTAATTAAATTTAAAAACTATTTTCATTAAATACAATAAATATTTGGAAAAAAATCTGTTATCATCATCTTTTGTAACAAATATTATGTGGCAACATTTATGGGAGTGCCAGTGCAATCTAACTATCACATCACAAAGTTAACATCCACTCCAACCTCAAAAATTTAGTAGAGACTCAATTGAAAGTTTTCAAATTTATTAGGGACTTAAAACATAATTAAGCCTTTATTTTAATGTATTAAATTTTTAAATTAAATTTTAAAAACATTAGTTAGCTTAAAATATTTAAACAATTTATAGTGTTTAAGATCCAGAGTGTAAAAGTGCGAGTAAGAAGAATTTTAAATTCCATCCATTTAGTGGATATTTGAATTTTTACTAATTTAATTAATTGAAATATTTTAAAAACAATGTTTACATTTTAAATACTTTTTAATTTCTCTATCAAAACAAAATATTTTATTAAAAAAATCTAAATTTTTCAAAAAGAAAATAAATTATTTTATTAAAATACTCTATCCAACCCCGTAAAAGAAATATTTCTTCATTTGATGTATAAATAAAACGAAAATGGGTTTTTATCATGCACTTCATTTATTATTTATGCACCCAAAAGTCACATCGAAGTGATTTAGTTACTCTTATTAAAAATTTTGTACCTCCATCACGACTTTCAAATTTGCATTATAGATTTAGAACGTAGCTTTACATTATAGATGGTTATATTTGGAATATAATTTTCATTTCAGATTAATTTTTAAATTTATATTATGGGTTATACAAGAAATGTAAAATTGTATTATGATAATATAATTCAAAATATAAATTATATTTCAAATTGTATTTCAAATTTAGATTATAAATTATACAATTTGAAATATAAATTTTTATTATGAATTGTATAATTCAAAATGTAATTTAAGTTTCAGATTATATTCCAAATTTTTACTACAAATTACACAATTCAAAATGTAAATTTCAAATTATAGATTATATAATCCAGAATATAAATTTCATATCTTGATTGTACAATCTGAAATATATAAATTTCATAATTTTAAATTTCAGATTGTGTAAATTGTATAATTTGAAACTATAATTGAAACATGAAAAAAAAAACTTAAACTATTATTTTCTATTAATTTAGCAAGGATACAATTGAAATTTTAGAAATTATGGGAGTGTAGGAAGAAGTTACCACAGAAATTTTAAGAGCAATAGTTCTAATAACAAGGCCTGAAAATCAGAAGGATAATTTCCACGAGCCGTTTTTCTATTCACACCTCCACTTTTCTATGTTTTGAACAAAAATCTTTTGTCCTCTCTATTCACTATTACACCCCATTGATTAAAAAAAAACTAAAATGGTTTCTGTAATAGAGTTTCACTGTGTAATATAGGTTTTTACTTCCTGCAACACTACAATTTCTTCACCCACCCTCGGAATCTTCAAAATAACCATTTTAAGCTTCGTAAAAGTGATTGTTTTTGCGTTTTTTTTTCTTATAGTATTTTTTCATTCTTCTTCCTTTGCAGTAGTGATGAAAGACACAACAATAATGAATGATGTTTTTTTTTTCTATTAATCTTGGTTGTAGTTTGTAATTGTGGGGGTGTAGGAAACAATGGGCTATGATATATTACTAAAACTAGTTCTTGAAAGAGGCTATTTTTATTGAAGGAAAATATTAACAACATACCGATTAAATTTTATGAAAACTCACAAAATTCATACTTTCATTTTATTTTATTTTATTTTACAGTTTTAATAATTTTAACTAATCGTAGAACACATTTTAGAAAAAAATATGTTGTTAATATTTTATTTTGTTAAAAGATACAAAATAAGGTATACATGTGAAGAGTAAAAAGGGGAGTGTATATAGTCACTAAGCCTATTATTGAAGTTGGGTAAGGGCCACTTGATGAAACCCAAGACATATTGATCGTGGTGGACTTTTTATTTTTGAGTCCCCATAAAATTCTATTTTAGAATGAAATTTTCATAATCCATTTTTTACTTTTCTTAGAAAGATTCATTTCAAAATGAATAGAAGACATTTTTTGTCCTCCTTTTTAATTTTTGAATTTTTTTAATAAAAAAATATTTCTTTTTATTTTTTTAATTTATTTTTAAATTTTAAGATAACATAGTTACGGACGTGTCTCAATCAATCAAATGCAACCATTTGACATAGGTAATGAATAAATTTGGGCTTTGACTTTTTGTGTCAAATAAAAATGAATGTTGGAGTTTTTCTTTTGGATTCACCACAACTAACGAATAAATCCAAACGAAAGGTTGTAAAATATAAAAATAGTGAGGATTAAATTATATATTTTACAAATAATAATCCTCAAGAGTCAAATTTCTAAGTGATGAAAAATACAAAGAATACAAAAAAAAAAAAACACATTTCTGTATTCTTTAAATAATTTTGATGGATACAATATGTACTTTAAATAAGGACAAAACACATTTCTGTATTCTTTAGAAATTTTAATTATTATATATATATATATATATATATATATATATATATATATATATTTTATAATAATTTTAATCTCATTTTTGTAATAAAAAATTATGAATTACTTTACCCTTTTAACAACAATCTTTCAATTTTTCAAGATTTAAATAGACATCGCAACGAAAACGTATAATCAAGCTTTATAATGATAAAAGAATATGACTCCAGAAATATTGAGTTTTTATTTTATGAATAATCAATAAGGAGTGGGAAATTTTTTGTATGAATAATTATAGAAAATTTTATGGAAAAAGCAACTAAAAGACAGGATGAGGAAAAATAATGTACGTATATTCTCAGTTTCTAAAATAATCTTGCATTATTATTTTTTGTATCATTCGTGATCCAAATTTCAAGCCACACATTTATTTCATTATCAATGTTGTGGAAACCTGGAGCATATGGTGTCACCAAATGAGTTGTCTAATCCATAAACCTGCGTTAAGAGATAAAGTTGGTGTGGTGTGAGAAGAATTTATTTATTTTTTAAGAAAAATGCATAAATGTTCATTGAAAAATTTGAATTACACTTAAAATCATCTAAATAACTAGATTGATTATTTATTGTAATGAAATTAAAGACAGGAACATGTTTTTCATTTGTGTTTGCAGATCTCAAAACAACAGGTAAAGTTTTTGCATGTTGTTGATGAAGAAAACTTTGTGGGTGAAGCTTCTTCTCGTAGTTGTTGTTGAAATTGTGATGAGGTGGCAGACATGGTTCACTCGTAAAATTTATGACCACTCATGAAAGTTTCAAAGGGGTGTGTCCACATGCAAAAAGCTACCTGCTGGTGCCTTCGATCATTCATTGTTCGCCGTTATTGCTTAAAATAGTGTTGTTTTTTCCCTCAGCAATCAAAGCTTATAAAGTGAGAAAACAGTGAGGTATGTTTGGTCATATCATTAAGATAATCATGGATTCAAGGGCCCCCCAAAAGTATACAGTGAACTGTGTGCTTCATTCAGGTTCTGTTCTGTAAAAAAGAATCAAAAGATGAAGTGATTTATTGATTTAAATTTCTGGGTTGGTACCAATATCCTGTTTTTATGAGTTTGTTCACCGTGTTCAATCTGTTTGATATATTGCCTCAAAGAACCCAAGAGTTATTCCAGCCCACACCAGAATGCATTGGTTTTAGAGAGAAAGGGAAGTTTTATTATATCAAGGTCACCATTTGAATGAAAACTGTGTTTTGTCACGTTTTAGTGAGAATAAAATTGCAGAGATTTTTACCAAATGAATGTGATTTACTTACATGCATGTTACTCAGTATATTTTGTACTTTTTCAATCCTTGGGATGAAAATGTCACTACATGTTGAAGGGCCTATCTAGGATTCATGTTACTCCATGTTTCTAAATAGCATTGGAGATGGACACTATATGCTAGGGCCACAAGCAAGTTAGAAAAGAATAGGAAAGTAACATTTTGGTACTCTTGTAGGGCACCCATTTAAAGTAGAAGACAACCTTTTTCCCAGAGCTGAATGTACAGAATGGACCAGGTCAAGAAAATGGAAACTGAGGCAAAATGCATGATGCTATTCAAGCATATGGGACAGAGGGATTGCACATTTTTCATGGTGCCCTGAACAACTACATGAGCAAAAAGCAAGCAATAATAAATTAGTAGTAGTGGTGGGTAAATAATTGAATGAGTTTGAATGATTTGTTGCAGTATGTGGTATTTGACCCTCTTGTGCTGCCATGTTTAAAAGAAATATAAAGGTACACCAATAATCATTTTATCTTAGCTGCTCATATGATTCTACCTATTTGAACCGAGGATCACCACTACATCAAAGATCTTTAATTAATCATGGTGATTAAGAAGGGAAAGACCAACTTACAGCTACTAATCTAATATTTATTTCATCTGCAGGTACTTAACATTATTATAATGTAACTAGCTACCCTACATAGAGTAGGACCCTACACTCCAAGGTTTGTGGTCCTCAACTTTGTACCTTGAATCTCCATTTTTAAGCCTAAATACATAGCTTTAAATGGTTACATTCTTTGCCCTTCAACAGCAAATATTTACTGATATCCACCTATTCACCTATGAAGTAAAAAAAAAACAGTCTTGTTTATGTATGATTGAAAAATACTCTAGAACTATAGACTATAGCTTTTCTTGTATGGTATTAATCATATAGAAGAATGGAATAGTGAGATTAACAAGAGATAAGGCTATAGGGTATGATCTACAAGCTAGGACAATAAGGATTTAAAGGGCAAAATGGAATCCTAATTAAGAAAAGCATGTCACATGCTATATGATATGTATGATGTTATTATTAATACATATACAAGGACTGAATTAGCTCACCAAAACGGATCCCATGTTCCCAAAAGGGGCTACAACACAGCTAAAGCCACTTCATCAGTTTCTAAATATATTTTGTTGAAAACATTTTCAAAAACTGTATTGGGGTTGTTTTCATCACACTTGAGACTATAAACAAGTTTTTCTTGACTTTTGAGCAAGAGAGGTCCCAAGAGCCACACAAAGTACAATTGAGTGCTGAAGAACTACCCGACCAATTCCAAATTCTGTGTGACCTCAATTTCTGAGGCTGTTACCACCAAGCATCTGTGTTGTTTATGGCTTTCTTTTCATTGATTAATGCACTAAGTTATCAAATGCTAATGATTTTTTTGCAAGTGAGTGAACCTTTCATCTCTTTCTTCTTGTCACATTAATGGATTAATAACACCAAAAGTTGTAACTCAACCATGCTTCTAAGTTGCAGTTGCAGTTGAGAATGTAAATCTATTTACAGATTTTTCACATTGTAAGAAACTTTAAACACAACTGGTGCAATAATAACTGTGATCATGATATATAATTGAAATTTAACACTGATTTTAAAATTGAACTGAAGTGATATAATTTAGTTAATCTTTTTGGAGGGATTAGACTTTTATCGTATGTCCAATGTGATTATGGACTGATGAATAATGGTAAATGCTGTTTTCCAGAAAGATGCCAAAACTTATCACATGGTTTTATCATCTAGTGTATGTCATTAGTGATCTCAAATATCTCTATCATTTTGGATTTTGTGTGAATGATTAGAATTAAAATGAATGGTTGAACTAATTTACACTTGCATAAGAAAAAAAATTAAAAATAGAATATACGTAACCATTTTTTTACAAGTATGAAGAACATTATTTGTGAGGAACAGAAGGTTAAACAATTTTTTTTTATCAGCAAGTTTAAACAATGCTTGATATTAATATAAGTTTTAATCATGGGATTTTTAATAATGGATAAATAATATATGTATTAACATTAATAATTGAAATTCAGTTCAGTAGAAAATCCTAATGTACTAAAAAAAGACGAGTTTAAACCTAGATTTACACTCACTTACATACTTTAAATTAATTTTATCGCTATAAAATCTCTAATATAATATATCATATTATATTAAGTATTTAATAATATTTTCAAGAATAATATGTGAGGAAGAAGAGTAATATCCAATCATACATAATAAGGTAATATTTTTAATTTTTTGTAATAATTAGCTTAGAAGGTAAAAACTCAAACTAGTGATGATGGATGGGGATTAACTCTCATAACTTATTAATTAGTGTTAACTTTATTAATTTTTTCACTTCCCACATGATTTTTGTAGAGTAAAAATTATTTGAGAAATGGGAATATTTTTAAAAAATGAAAACTTTGGCGACACTATACAAGGTATGAGAAAGTAGCTCATTTCACTACCCTTATCCCTTTCAACCAATGTGTTAAATTAGTTTTACCTTATTTTTTCTTTTAAAGGGTTCCAACAACAAACATGCATAATAGCTTTGAAAACATTGTGTAGGTCAAGAGTTATAGGCTAGGCCTTATTTTATAGGGAAGGGGTCAACAAAGGGTGAGTTGCAAACCCATATAATCTTATTGGGCCCACTGGACCTAAAGCCTCATCCAAGCCCATATGTATATATAAGTACTGTGATTGATTGAAAGGAAAAGTAATGTAGATAAGGGTTTGGATGTGACATGGTAAAGTGTGAGGAATGTTTTTGTAGGGTTGCTAATAGAGAAGTTGTTACTTCCAAAGTGTGATGGTGACAAGCATAGCTCGTGTGAGATTTTAGGGCATAGCTAGGATCGTTGGTGCAAACTATGTGTTTTCACTTGATTTTGCCATTCTAACTACTCCAAACACATAACATTCCCTTTTTATTACAAAATAATAATAATAAAAAAAAATTGACCTTTCTAAACCTTTCTCTTTCTCTTTGAAAACTAGAACAAACCAAGATTTGGGTATTGAAAAAGTACACAAATTAGTCAAAGAAGTAAGTTTGTTATCCCATATGAAAATATTATTCTAATAATCTATTTAACTTTGACATTCTCTTTGACCTATTTTGAAAATGTCCCAAAGGTTTGGTTTTGCTCCAATCTTGTGTTTTCTACACATAGAGAAATAAGCATTGCTATAGTCCTTGTAATCACACAAAAAGATCACTTTTTTCTTTGAAAAAATAAAATTATTTTATTGGGGGAATGAAAAACATAAAAAATAATTAGAAAAGCTTCATTGGGTCTCCCCTTTTCACTTGTTTTTCTCTAAAAATGAAAAAAAAAACTTAAAAAAAGCTTTTTGTATATATCATGTGGATTCAATATATTCTTTGCAGATGTTTATGGAAAACATAAAAAATAATTAGAAAAGTTCATTGGATCTCTCCTTATCATTTTTTTTTTCTAAAAACGAAAGGGAAAAAAAACCTTCATTTTAAACTTTTTAAAAAATTACTTTTGTAGATATAATGTGGATTAAATATATTTTTTTGTCTCTTATAAAAAATTGTGTGTTTAGTTTTACATTTTATAAAAATCATATAACCATATTTCTCTATCAATAGCATATGTAATGTTTTTCATGTAATTAACGAAGTTTTACCACGAATTATACTATAATCACTATATATTATTTGTTTTACGTAAGTGTCCTTAAGTAGAAGGACAAAGTTCTTTATCATATAAGTTAAGAACCACACACAAATTTTAATAATTACTTTTAAATAAAATACTTATTTAACCGTTAAATTTTATTGAAACCAGTTAAAAAATTTGTGTGATTGATATATTTGTGATATTAGTTCATAAGTAATATTATTCACGAGTTTGATTTTACCAAAAAAATTAGAAAACGTTACTATATTATTTAAAGTCTTGTAACATTTGTAGAAATATATTCTATAAAGTTACGTAATATAACATTTTTTTAAAATAGTTAGCAAAAATTAGTGTAGTATGGAGAAAGTTAGTATAATATCCCTAAACCAAAAGAAAAAACAATAATGCATTATATTTTTTTTTATTATTGTATGTCTTTTAGATTACTTTTTGTTGGAATGGTTTGAATATGAAAAATTATACTACGATTCTTATATTTTTGTTCTCATCATTTAATTTTTGATATGGCTTAGTGTGGATCAATGATTAATATATCACTATTTTTTCTTTTAAAAATTAATAACTCACATTAAATTACGTCAAGAATCAAAGGATGGAAGTAAAGAAATACCATCAATAATATTATTATTCTTTGAATATTTATGGGACGAAAAAGTAGGTTTAATTTGACCGTTGCACTTTGAAGAAAAAAGTTTTCCAATTTGATGTGTACTTACTAATATTATAGCACACAGTGTTTGGTGTATGAAATTATTGTTCTCTCCTCTGAATGCTTGTGATGATCATTTATGCAATGCAAGAAGAGACATAAATTTGCATTTCAATTTGGGACCACAAAAAATCTTATTACCATAATGTTCACAACTTTTTTCTTTCAACAAAATTTGTTTTCAACAACAATCTTAAACCATGATGCAAGAATAGCATTCTTAATAGACACAACTTTTGAACTCAAAAGGAAAAACATTAAGATTGTTTTCAAATGATACAACAAGTGTTTTGGGCCATGCCTATCATACTTCCACTACTCATTTTTCAGCTAACACTATTTACTTCATTTTTTTATTATTTTAATAATAAATGCTCATATAAAGAGCTAAAATATTTATTTTCAACTTTTTATTGTCTTTGATAATGTTATGTAAATCTTAATTAATTAAAACAAGAGTTAACTCTTTGTCAAGTATAATAAATTTGAATGTGTCAACTCCTTAACTGATTTTTTTTGTTATTATTCCTCTTAACTGCAGAGTTTAAAACCAATTTGATTGTTATAGATTTGAAGAAAATGTAAAAAAAATGTTATGTATTCTAATGATTTTTAGTTTCTCTCAAAATTTAAAAATATTAGAGTTGGACAAGTATACCAAATAAGTTTTATGTCATGAAATCACACCTTTTCTTTTTATTTAACAAAATGGTCCAAACTTTTCGCTGAAAAATGAAACGAATCATTTTAAATTATCTATCTATCTTAAAATTTAAACTTAAATTATTTTAAAGAAGTCAGGTGTACATATTTAATACTTCTAAAATTGAGCAGAGTTTAATAGTTTCTTTTGCTTAATTTTGATTATGTGTTATTTAGTGTAAAAGAGGGTATCTAATTAAAATTCTTTTTCGATTCTTGTGTTTTAATTATTAGGGTTAAATATGTTTTTGGTCCCTTAACTTTCAGTGAATTTTGAAATTAGTCCATCTTGAAACTTTAGACAAATTTAGTCCTCCACTTCCGAAAACGTAGATTTAGTCATTTTAATCAAATTTTGTTAAGTTTATTTGACATTTCAATAGTGTGTTTCATAATAGTATTTGACTTAACATTAAAGCAAAAATGTGTCAAACAATATAAACAACTCAAATACAATCCTGAAATGCTACTTGACTTCACATTAAAGCAAACATGCGTACGAAACATCAAATAAACCCAACAAAATTTGATTAAAAGGACTAAATTATTCACGTATTTCGAAAGATGAAGGACTAAATTGGTCTAAAGTTTTGAGATGGACTAATTTCAAAATTCACTGAAAGTTAAGGGACCAAAAACATATTTAACCCTAATTATTATTTGTATAAGATTTTATATAAAGAAATATATGTTAACCCTTATATTACATCGATTTGGTTTCTTTATTTTTATTTATCTCAATTTGGTTTCTATTTTGGGATAATCAAGTTTTTTTTGTCTGTTAGTATTGTAGTAACAGCGTTACAAATGTGTCACTATTAGTCATATATTATTTCCTCCTTTTCAATTTAGTCCCTATATTTTTATTTTATTTTATTTTAGTCCCATTGTTTATAAAAATTAATTAATTTTGTTCCTCATCAAATTCAAACAAAAATTAATTTGTATATAAATGTTATACAAATATTTTTTATTAAATAAATTCCCTTGCTAAGAGAAAGGAAGGACAATTTATGAAAGGCAGCAAAGGATGACGAAAACTGAATAAGAGGAAGAGTGAGAAAATGAAGGGTTGACTTTTGAAAAACACAAGAATTAAGTTGAGAAAGATCACACCGTTCAAAATCTGCAATTGTTGTTGAATGTGGTACACAGGGAGAAGGTAGGTGAGAAGTCATGATGATATGTGAGAAATGGCACACAACGATGACTGAAGGACAACCCTCTGGCTTCCATCGCATAGAGATAGAAGTTCAAAAGTTTGAGAGCTATGTATCCTCCCAAATCGAGAATATCTCGAGTACGCCGAATTCATAACAAGATGCCATGTGAAAGCTTAAGTTATGAAGGATGTCTCTAGTAAGTTAAGATCATACCAAGTGTCATGCCAATAGGTCGAGGTCATTCTAAAGGAAAGAGATATGGTAAATATTTAGGAAATACTAGAGGATTCTACTAACAAAATATTACATTTTTGTAATCCATAATCGGTGAATATAAACCGACTTATAAATAAGAGTGATACTCCTACAGTCAAAAACAAAACTATTTTGACCTGAGTGTTAGTTGTTAAGATTAAAATACTTCTTTTATTGTTATCTTTGGTTTAAGGTTTATTTGCACCTGAAACACTAAAACATAAAAATAACCATTTAAATTAGTGATTTCAACTTTTATAAAGATGTTTTTTTTTTAAAGGTAAATCAAAATTCAATTTTATTCAGAATGTACATTTAAATGTATATTTAAATTACACGTTTAAATGTTACCATGACGTAAAGGTTTTAAATATATTGAACAAGTTTTTAAATTTGATTTTTACGATCGAAAAAAGTTTAGCTAAAAAGGAAAAACCCATTAAAAGTGAAACTCATTAAAGGTGACCAAACAAATACAATTTTAAGCGTTAATTATAAATAAAGATATTAAATACGTAATACATAGGGAGTTAACGAAATTTATTAATTTAATTGTTTAAATTCCTAACTCCAATATTAGTAATTTGAGCAGGGAATATTTTGTATATGAGAAGTAGAATGTCAAAGTTCTACTTATGCCTTTAAATATAATGGTATCTGCAAAAACAATGTTGTCACTATACTTTAAAAATAATATTATATATATATATATATATATATATATATATATATATATATATATATATATATATATATATTCACAAGTTTGTTTGAGTTGTCATATTAATTCATAATGTTATTTATAATAATGTGATTGGAATTAATTTGACAAACTTTCTATACTATAAAAGGTGTATCAATTTCCCTTTTATATAGATAGTTCCCACAATACATGAGTGTATTGTATTTAACAATTACGACAACCTATCAATTAGGTGAGATATTTAAATTAATTTGTTCCATATTGCATTTTGATTGTATATTATATTTCATAAATATAGTATTCAATGAATTTATACAAGTAAAGTATTTTATTTTAAATATTACTTATGAATAACAACAGAATAGAAGACTTTTATACATAAATTACAACTAACTAATATATATATATATATATATATATATATTAATTTTTTAAGAACAATTTTACCTTAACTCTATGTGAATGAAATATTGTTATTGCAAAACATGTGAATAATTAATTTAGAAACAAGTTGAAAAATAAATTAACGTTTAATTTAAAATTTAAAACATTATTCAATTACTTTTTATGGAGAATATTATAGTAGTAAATGTTGAAGAGGACTGTATACATTTTATATGCAACATTCAGTAACCCTTACTAAATATGAAATCTAATATTTCCTTTTGCAAGTGGAATTAGCCTCTTGTGAAATGGAACAGAAAATTAATTTTATTAAGTATAATATAATTTGTTGATTGGATACTATATTTAAGTTATATAGTACAATTGTATTTATATGTCAAAGGTTAACTTTTATATATATATATATATATATATATATATATATATATATATATATATATTTTTTATTTTTATATTTAATTAAATTTACGTTGTAGATGTGACCAAATTTAAGTTAGTTAGTTATTTGATCAAAAGAGATGTTTATAATTTTTTTTAACTTATAATTGAGTCAATTGAAATTAATTTAGTCAATAAGGTGAAATGTGTAGCGAAAAATAACATTAGTTTTTAATAGAGTTTGAAATTTTGTTTTAAATGAAATCTACCAAAAGGAATGAATAAATGCTCCAAATAAAGTTGAATTATAATTACATTAAATTTTAATTGGATAACTCTATAACAGAGAACACAAATAAGAAGAATTTTTAATTGCATTAACTCTCAATTAAGATGTTTTATTTAAACTAAATTAATTCACATGAATGTATGGGAATAGGTGGTACAACAAACAAAAAAATATATATATAAAAAATAACTATCCACACAATTTTTCCATTTTACTCAAAACAATTTTATTTGACAAAGTTTGGTGTACTACAATTATGTGAGATTTGACTAACTAGAAAATATTATATATAAAATTTGACTAGCTAGAATCTCACAATCTTAAAAGTCTTACAATTTTTTGAAAAGAGAAAAAAAATTAGAACGGAAGAAATAAAAAATAAAACAAACAAGATATATTATTTGAATGAATAGAAGTAAAAAAAAATAGTTCTTTCATGGAAAAATTTAATTTTTCCATGTAAAAAAAAAATTACATGGAAATATTTTCATATTATTACTTTGTTTTCTTATTACAAAAGAAGGTTATATTTCCATAAATGTTTTTCACTCGACAAAAGTATGAAAACAATTTTCACTCGACACCTACAAATTTCAATAATAAAGTAACAATGCAATATTCTATCCAACAGACTTGTCTTTAATAATCATTCTTATGTAAAACAAAAAATAAATATAATTATTGGATTGAAAAAAGTAAATAACCATCAATTTAATTTTGTTTAAAAAGAAAATTTAAATGAAATAAGGTTAAAGAAGTATTCTAAAAAAATATAAACTGATTGATGTTTTCGCCTCAAAGAAAAACTAATTTGTTATTTTTTTACTAATCTATCATAAAATTGATTATTTTGTTCTGACATATAAAGATAAAATTCTGTCATTGTTAATTTTTTTTATTTACGTATTTAACCCTATTGCTACTATACCATAAATGTTAAGTTGCTAAGTTTATTCCATGCACGTTGAAAAATTCCAAACGGTAATTAGTAGTATGAATTACAACCTATGACGTTGCATTAAAATTTTCAATTTTTCACCCATGAAAGAAAAGTAGTAGCTTAGTACTGCTAAGTAAAAACCACACACTGCACAAAACCCCATAACACTGCACAAAATTGGAAATGTTTTCATATCATTACTTTGTTTTCTTTTATTACAAAATTGTACTATTATTTCTTAAAAAATAAAATCGTTTTGACACATAGTAGGGATGAAAACGATTTGCACTTGACACCAAAATTTCAATCATTAAGTAACGATAAAACATTCTATTTAATTGACTATTGATTTTATTAATATGAATATTTATTTAAAACAAAAAATATATAATTATTGGATTGAAAGAGGTAAACAACCATCAACTTGATTTAAAAAAAAAAAAAACTTAACATGAAATGAGGTTAATGAAGTATTCTAAAAAAATGTAAACCGATTGATGTTTTCACATCAATGAAATATGGATTTTGTTTTTTTACTATCCTATATTTAATTATTTTGTTCTGGCATGAATTTTACATAATAAGATATTGTTTCAGGTGTAAACATAATTAGAGAAAGATAAGGATTCTATTCATTTCTTTTATTTACTTATTAAATCCTATTGCTACTATACCATAAATGATGTTGAATTTGCTAATTTATTCTATGCACATTGAAAATTTAAAACAATAGATATTATTATGAATATAACATCTATGACTTTGTATTAAAATGTTTGATTTTTCACAAAAGAAAAAAAAAAAGGTAGTAAAAACCAGACACTGCACAGAACCCCATAACACTATTCACTGGATTCCTTTATCTCTGTGGCTTTATCAACCAAACCGTGATTCATCATCATATGTTCCAATTCACAACCACAGTTAAACCAAACCACTCACTCTATAAAACCACACTTCACACCTCTCTCTCTTCCCAAACTCTTGTTCTCTCAACTTCCTTTGACCACTGTCCAACAAAACACTCTCTCTCTCTCTCTCTTTCTCTCTCAACTTCTTCCCTCACTCTACCAAACCAAACTTACAGAACCAAAAACGACATTGACACTGCAAAAAAGAGAGTATATTGCAAAAGGGGTTGTTGTTGGTTCAGATCTCCTTCATTCAATGTCCAGAAAAAAGTCACATTACACACTCCACTAGGCCTAGATCTCCTTGTTCATGGCATTGAGCCACAAGTCACTCTAAAAATCCTATTTTGATTCCACCCTTTTGTTCTCCCCTTCCCAGAAGCTGTTTTTTTTTTTTTTTGTTTTTTTGTCTGTGACTTCCTCTCATGGCTGATGCTGCTGAGCCTAAAGCATTGCCAGAGGCAGAGAAGAAGAAGGAGCAGACTTTGCCCTTTTACAAGCTCTTCTCATTTGCTGACAAGTGTGATTGGATGCTAATGGTCTCTGGCAGCTTAGGAGCCATTGTTCATGGCTCATCAATGCCAGTTTTCTTCCTGCTCTTTGGTGAAATGGTTAATGGCTTTGGCAAAAACCAAATGGACTTGAAGAAAATGACAGAAGAAGTATCAAAGGTTAATCACTTCAATTATTGATTCATGTCCAAATTCTCAATAACACCCATGTTTCTTCCTAGCAACACAATCTCAGATCCAAGATCTAATCTTTTTCCTCTTCTCTGCTTTTTTCTCATGATCATGATTGCAGTATGCTCTCTATTTTGTGTACCTTGGTCTTGTCGTGTGCATATCATCCTATGCAGGTATGTTAATCTTCTTTATTTTTTCTTTTCATAACCTTTTTTTTTTCTGCTCTCTGTTTTGTTGGTTCTAACCTGTGAACATGAACAAGATCGATCACACTTATTGGACCATTACTTCTAAGACTTCTTGTGTGACTGTTGTTGTTCCAGCCACTTTACATCGATCCCACGTGCTGTGTCAACAAAACACACTCGTCCTTTTCTCCCTTCACTTGTCAATCTCACCACATCAGATTTTCCTGCCTAACATTATCTATCACTCCATTCTCATCTTTATCATGTACCATTTTTTACCATTAATGATTGCTACACATTTCTATTACCTTAATTAATAGTTCAACCTCTTCCATTGGACCATGCATCAAATTTGTAATAACATTACACAAAAAAGTAAAAGGAAAAACTTAGTACTGTTTGCTAATTTTTGGGTGATAATTTTTTCTTTCCAACCAGAAATTGCATGCTGGATGTACACTGGGGAGAGACAAGTGAGCACCCTGAGGAAGAAGTATTTGGAAGCAGTGCTTAAACAGGACGTTGGTTTCTTTGACACGGATGCAAGAACAGGAGATATTGTTTTCAGTGTCTCCACAGATACACTACTAGTTCAAGATGCTATAAGCGAGAAGGTGCTTTGAATTTGCCATCTTTGTGTATTTTTTACCTTCATGGTATGAAAAAAAAGGCACAATTAGAAACCTTGGCCTTAAGGGGTAGTTGATTCATATCCATTGGTAAGTGGGGTCACACATGATCATGGAACAAAGTGGCGCACGTTAAAAAAAAGTGCGCCGGGATGAATTGACATAGTTGATGGTATGAAAGATAGAACAAATAGAAAAAACCGTGGCCTTCTGGGGTGGTTGATTGATATTCATTTAAGTGGGGTCCATACACGATCATAGAACAAAGTGGTGCATGTTAGCAAAACATTGTTTAACCTGCGCCGGGTTTAGTCACATAACTGATGTTGCAATTACTTCATGGTACGAAAAAATGAACATATAGAAACCATGACCTTCTGGGGTTGTTGAGTGATATCCACTGAAGTGGGTCCATAGATGATGATAGAACAAGGTGGCGAACGTTAGCAAAACATGGTTTAACATGCGCCGGGGTTTGGTCACATGGATGATGTTGTTGCTTTTTCATGAGTTTTGTAGTTTTATGTTTGTTGGTTTAACGTTTTGTGATTGTTTAGGTGGGGAACTTCATACACTATCTATCAACGTTTCTGGCTGGTCTAGTGGTTGGTTTTGTGTCAGCATGGAGGCTCGCACTTCTGAGTGTTGCAGTGATTCCTGGTATTGCTTTTGCTGGTGGATTGTATGCTTACACACTCACTGGCCTCACATCAAAGAGTCGAGAATCTTATGCAAACGCAGGAATAATAGCTGAGCAGGTGAGGTTGATTCTCTGTTGAAGAACTTGAACATGTCATGTGAATGGATGTGTTGTACACCTTTCTTCTTATGGATGAAACAAAGAAACAAATGCTCATCAAAGGAAAAGAAAATGCTTGGTTTGGCTGAGTTGGTTCTGTTCTGTTTTTCTTCTATTGTTTTCTGTACCTTTTGTTTGTGGTTTTTCCTGTATGTTTTTATGGGGTTGTTCGAAAGCTTTTTGAATTTTGATCCTCCTACTTTTTTGAGTACATGAGGCGCATGCTCTTCTTTCATATGAATTTGCGCCTTATTTCATGTTCAGTGGCTGTTTTAGTGTGTGAAAATGATGTCTTGTCGTGTGGAGCACTCATGAAAGTTCCTAGCCAGCTTTTCTCTTTTGTGAGTAAAATAATCAAAAAGCATGGTGATGATGATTGTGGTCTTGTGTCGCTCTAATGCCAACTATGGTCCTTGCTTACAAATAAGTACATGGAACGAAATCATGTTTTACCTAAAATTGCTTCTTCTTTTTTGATTGTTTAGATCTGTCCTTCACATTGATTTCCATAATCATTGGCTCAAAAATGGGCTCCATTGAAAAAAGAAGAATGACAGGGACTAATTGGTCTTCATTATGTGCAATATGAACAGGCCATTGCTCAAGTTAGAACTGTTTACTCTTATGTTGGGGAGAGCAAGGCACTGAATTCTTATTCTGATGCAATACAAAACACTCTGAAACTTGGATACAAGGCAGGAATGGCCAAAGGTTTAGGCCTAGGATGCACATATGGAATAGCATGCATGTCTTGGGCACTGGTTTTCTGGTATGCTGGAGTTTTCATCAGGAATGGACAAACAGATGGAGGCAAGGCATTCACGGCTATTTTCTCGGCCATTGTCGGTGGCATGTGAGGGCCTAATTTTAGTAACTTTTGATGATTCTGTGTTTAGTTTGTAATGACACCATTCATGTGATCGTGACGTGTTGGTTTACTTCAACAGGAGTTTGGGACAGTCCTTTTCCAATTTGGGTGCTTTCAGCAAAGGCAAAGCAGCGGGATACAAATTGATGGAGATCATCAATCAGAAACCCACCATAGTGGAAGATCCATCAGAAGGAAAGTGCCTAGCTGAGGTTAATGGCAACATTGAATTTAAAGATGTTACTTTCAGCTACCCTTCGAGGCCAGATGTGTTTATCTTTCGCAGTTTCTCAATCTTTTTCCCTGCTGGAAAAACTGTTGCGGTTGTTGGTGGCAGTGGATCTGGAAAGAGCACAGTTGTTTCCTTGATAGAAAGGTTCTATGATCCAAATGAAGGTAACTGAACACTTTCAACTCCCTTGGAAGTAGAAAATATTTTGTATAACCATGACAGTTCTATGCTAGAAATGTTTTGGGAGCAAATGAAGCATCATGGTGCATTCAAATTTTGAACTTTTGATTCTTGGATTAACTAACAGCTATGTTGACCTCTTTGAAATGGCCAAGCAGGTCAGGTTCTGCTGGATAACGTGGACATTAAGACTCTACAACTAAAATGGTTGCGTGATCAAATTGGGTTGGTGAATCAAGAGCCTGCACTCTTTGCAACTACAATTCTAGAGAACATACTCTATGGAAAAGCTGATGCAACTATGGCTGAAGTGGAAGCTGCTACTTCTGCTGCAAATGCTCATAGTTTTATCACCTTGCTTCCTAATGGTTATAACACTCAGGTTTGTACCACTGATAGTTTTCAAGCATCAATAAGTTGTACTAATTTTTCTGGGGTACGTGAAGTTGATCATTTAGTTTTAGACAAGTGTGTGCTAATCAAAATGTGTTGTGTTTTCACCAGGTGGGAGAGCGAGGAGTTCAATTATCCGGGGGCCAAAAGCAGAGAATTGCAATTGCCAGAGCAATGTTGAAGAACCCGAAGATCCTTCTATTAGATGAAGCAACTAGTGCTCTTGATGCAGGGTCTGAAAGCATAGTTCAAGAGGCACTAGACAGGCTCATGGTTGGAAGAACAACTGTGGTTGTGGCACATCGTCTATCAACCATAAGGAATGTTGATACCATTGCAGTTATACAACAAGGACAAGTTGTTGAGACAGGCACACATGAAGAACTCATTGCCAAGGCAGGCACATACGCTTCACTGATCCGGTTCCAAGAAATGGTTGGAAATAGAGACTTCTCCAACCCATCGACTCGCCGGACTCGGTCATCGCGGTTGAGCCATTCACTGTCAACAAAGTCCTTGAGTCTGAGGTCTGGCAGCCTTAGGAACTTGAGCTACCAGTACAGCACTGGTGCAGATGGCCGTATTGAGATGATATCAAATGCTGAAACGGATAAGAAAAATCCTGCCCCAGATGGATATTTCTTCAGGTTGCTCAAGTTGAATGCTCCTGAGTGGCCTTACTCAATCATGGGAGCTGTTGGTTCTGTTCTTTCTGGATTCATTGGCCCTACTTTTGCTATTGTTATGAGCAACATGATTGAGGTCTTTTACTTTAGAAATTATGCTTCCATGGAGAGGAAGACTAAGGAGTACGTCTTCATTTACATTGGTGCGGGTCTCTATGCAGTTGGTGCATACTTGATACAGCATTACTTCTTTAGCATCATGGGAGAAAACCTCACCACAAGGGTCAGAAGAATGATGCTTGCCGGTATGGTTTATTTGATGTGTTGGTGTGTGTTTTGTTTGGGTGAGATTTTCTCTAAATTTTGGTGTTTGTACTTCTTGGTTAGCTATTTTGAGGAATGAAGTTGGATGGTTCGATGAGGAGGAGCACAACTCAAGCCTTGTTGCAGCTCGCCTTGCCACTGATGCAGCTGATGTGAAGTCTGCAATTGCTGAGAGGATATCAGTGATTCTGCAGAACATGACATCTCTTCTTACTTCTTTCATAGTTGCTTTCATAGTGGAATGGAGGGTTTCCTTGCTCATCTTGGCAACCTTCCCTCTCCTTGTGCTAGCCAACTTTGCTCAGGTAAACTCAACAATTCATCATCTCACATAATTGAAAAAAATAATCATTATCATGACTACATTGTATGCAATAAAAAATTACATCCAAGTTCTGATGCAAACTTTTAATACTACTTTTCTTCATCCAAGAGCAGAGGAAATTGTTTAAGCTTAGTGAACTTACAAATTTGTCTTGTTATCTGCATTTGTTGACCTTAGACTATATATAGTGGTGGGGTCTCTAGATTTTTACCCAAAATTCATTACCTTACAGTTACCCTTTTACACTGAGAATCTAGCTTCACACACACAAGCTGGCATTAGACGACAAAAGCTAAAACAACAAAGAGCCACACAAAGTGGAACTGTGCACGTGCTTCCTTCCAAGTCCTGTGCATTAACTTCTGGGAAATAATAACTCATATTGGTCCATAAAATCTCATTAATAATGGTCATTAAAAGCTCCCTTTTTTTTAACAGAGTGAAGTTGTACTTTAAATTGACAACTAATGGAGGGAAATGGGTGTACACAAGGACAAAACTTTAATCCAAAATTTTGACACTTTCACTTCCATAATTTTTACAGTAATTTGGTTAACACTGAAAATCATATAGGTTAACAGAGTGAGATTCATGTTCAAATCGAAGAACTCCACCAAAAACACCAACCCTTTAAAATTGAAATAACACAGTGAAATGCTCCATGAAGAGATAGGGCCCAAGTTCCCACATTCAACCATGACAGAGATTATAATGCATGTGGATGATAGAGGGCTAAATGGTGCAACAGCAGCACTGCATTTTTCTGAGTTGGGGGGGTGGGGTCCTCTACGTATTCAAGTTAGATTCTTGAATGGTACGTCTACAGAAGCTTGTATCAGCTTTTGCTGTGAGGTAGTAGTGACTACTGAGTCTTACATTTTTGACCATATGGTATGACATGGGAAAGTCAGATTCTGAAGACTCCAGCTAGCAACTAGCCCCATGTTTTCTGGCAAGACCACACCCTATTTTTGTGCTTTGGATATGGGGTTTGATAATTGAGATTCTGCAAATTTCAAATACTTGGTGCCAGTTCTGAATACTAATAAATAAATCACAACAAACAATCACTGTTCTTCTGGCTAACTAATGCACCTCACCACACTACACTGCCTTCACCTTAGTTTGGCTTATTCATTACACAGAAAAGGGTCCCTTGTCAGTTCCCTATGACATGAACCTCGATAATTTTCCTGACCCTTTTGTTTTCTCTTTCATTCTGACATCCTCTCATGGCCCTAAACCCTGCAAGAGTTTCAAGCAACGGTCCTCAAAGAGTTTGGAGTTTGGCCAGGGATAGATAATCTGCATTCTGCATTCTTTTTCAATCTCTAGGAAACATCTTTTTCAATGTGTCCAGCAAATTTATTCTCTTTCATGTTCCAAACTAGTCACTGTTTTACAGAACATTTTTTTTTCTGTACTGTAAATAAAAAAGTTGGAGTGATAACAGATGGTAAAAAGTTACATTTTTTTAATATGTTTTACTTTACTCTCAGAAATATAACTTCACTTCACACCTAAGGTGACATTAGACGACAAAAGTTAGAACAGTAGGGTTCCTCACATAGTTGAACAGTGCACGTGCTTCCTTCAAAGTCCAGTGCATTAACTTCTGTGAAATAACACACATTGGTGTATTAAAAAGCCATGAAAATTTTTATTTTATTTTATGGATGCAGATTCCATACCTGATCATCAACTTCAATGTCACACACACACACTGAGACTGGTGTTGCACTTGTTCAACCTTCTTTATTAAATTGAAATTACTGTACTTTATTAATATACTATTATTATCATTGTGGAGTATATTTGCCAGCTGGCTGTGAAATATTTTTCTACTTTATAAAGAAATGTTTCATCATAAGACAGAAAACACAAGGTCTTCATTGGCAGAAGATCCCTGCAGAGCTAGAGTATTTTTTTAACAATATTTTTGGGACACTGCAAGAGGAAACTTCGTTGCGTTCGTTTTATTATTCATATATTCCTACAAAACCCAAACCTTTTACTTTGTCTGGGAATCTGAACTTTTATTTTTTAGCTCCTCCACCCGTGATCGGTTCCAGTCTTTTTCAGGTCCTAGGCATGTGACCTTCCCACATAGTCTTTTATATTATATATAGTATTTTGTTCAAGTACATCCACTTATATTTCATCAGTATTTTAATACCAAGTTCAAATTTTGATTTCACATAGCATATCTAATGTCTAAAGGGTTGTTTCTTAAACTGTTCATAGTGTATCACCTTTCTCACTCACACGTGTATACGCATATATTCTTGCTGGGGTTGAATGAGTTTTGAAGCCATTGGAGATTTTTGACCATGCATGTGAGACCATTTGGGTCTTGCTGCATATGTAGATGGTTTAGCTGTATATGGATAACATCTCAGTTCTTTAATTAGGGCATGCATGTGAATGATCCTGGAGATAGTTTCACATGGACTTTCTTTATTCAATCTTGCTTTTCTCGTGCACATTTCTCTATCATGCTCCAATCTATTTGTTTGGTAAGGTAGATTTGGAAGAAAAATAAAGAAATAGTTTAAATACATATTTTAATACTTGAACTATTTTATTGTATAATTTTTCTTTTTTATTTTCAAAGGGAGCATTAAAAAAATCATGTTTTTTAAAGTGGAAATGCAAGTGTTTTTATTGTGCATATTTTTCACGGTGCAAAAGCGTAAAAGTAGCCATGTTTTTTTGTTTTATTTCTCTTTCTGTGTTGATGATTCCCACGCAAAAGCATGCTAAGTTAAAAAGTAATGTTGTACAAGTTTTTTTTTTTACCAAGTGTGTTTTTTAACTTTCACACGGGTTAACTTTTCTAATCAAAGTTAAGCATATTTTACATAAAATTTCAGTTAAACCTGTCACAGTTACACCTCTGTAACACATAAGGTACATAGAGTGACACATTAATTAATATTTGAAAAAAAAAGTAGCATCACATTTACACGCATCGTTTTCAAACTAAGAGTAACAATCACTTCTGATTAATACTGTTAAAGGCAGTATTCTACGTTCTGCGCATGCTATAGGCACAGGGCAAGAAAATAGACTGATAGATGAGGGACACGTACCTTATTAACCATCAATGTCTTTCAATGTAGTTGGTGACCATGTAATGTATGCTACATGAACATGCACATTCTCTCTCCTCTCTGGGCCCCACCCCTTTGGCCCTTTTGTTCTCTCTCCTCAGATCAAACTTTTTACCAAAAATGAACAGTGCAGTTACTGAAATTACCAAAACCCCTTTGTCCAATCTTGGCAGAAGCATGTCTTCAAACATTAATGTTTTACCGTTATACTTACAGTTAGTATTTGATACACCCTCTTAACTTGCATGGATTTAGTAGGCAAAAAACCAGTCACATAGTTTCAAGGTATTACAACACTATACGTGCAAAAAAGAAAGTTTCACAGAGAAGCATAAGAAAAATATAGGATTGTTTTGATCGACAAAACCTTTTTAGCTTTCAATTTTAGTTTCTATAAGTATTATAAGGCCACCCATTTTCACAAGTGACACATTAAATGAAACTTGTAACAACATAATTTTTAAACTATGTATTCCTGGGACTTTGTAAATTCCTAGAAGCATATAACTGGTTTACGTAGAACTTTACGTTGGTGTTTGATTCAGTGCAAGCTAACAATGGATGTTTTTGATTGTGCAGCAATTATCTCTAAAAGGGTTTGCCGGAGACACAGCCAAGGCTCATGCAAAGACGAGTATGATAGCAGGAGAGGGAGTGAGCAACATAAGAACAGTAGCAGCATTCAATGCTCAAACCAAGATGTTATCAGTGTTCTGCAACGAGCTTCGTGTGCCTCAGCGCCAGAGTCTGCGGCGGAGCCTCACGTCGGGGTTCCTCTTCGGTCTCTCTCAGCTTGCGCTCTACGCGTCCGAGGCTCTCATCCTATGGTACGGTGCGCATTTGGTGAGCAAGGGCGCTTCAACGTTCTCGAAGGTGATCAAAGTGTTTGTGGTCCTCGTGATCACGGCGAATTCGGTGGCGGAAACCGTCAGCCTGGCGCCGGAGATAATCCGCGGCGGGGAGGCGGTGGGGTCGGTGTTCTCGATCCTCGACCGGTCGACGAGGATCGACCCTGACGATCCCGACGCGGAGGCGGTGGAATCTCTGCGCGGGGAGATCGAGCTGAGGCATGTTGATTTTGCGTACCCTTCACGGCCTGATGTAATGGTGTTCAAGGATTTCAGCCTGAGGATCCGTGCAGGGCAGAGCCAGGCTCTTGTGGGGGCAAGTGGGTCAGGGAAGAGTTCTGTGATTGCGTTGATAGAGAGATTCTACGACCCCATTGCAGGGAAAGTGATGGTGGATGGGAAGGACATAAGAAAGTTGAACCTGAAGTCTCTGAGGCTGAAGATAGGGTTGGTGCAGCAAGAACCAGCGCTTTTTGCAGCGAGCATTTTCGAGAACATTGCGTATGGAAAAGATGGTGCAAGTGAGAGCGAGGTGATAGAGGCGGCACGTGCAGCGAACGTGCATGGGTTCGTGAGTGGTTTGCCGGAGGGTTATAAGACGCCGGTGGGTGAGAGAGGGGTGCAACTTTCCGGAGGGCAGAAGCAGAGGATCGCCATTGCTAGGGCAGTGCTTAAGGACCCTACGATTCTTCTTCTGGATGAGGCGACGAGTGCCCTAGATGCTGAGTCGGAGTGTGTTCTACAAGAGGCGTTGGAGAGGCTCATGAGGGGTCGAACCACGGTGCTTGTGGCTCACCGTTTGTCGACGATCAGAGGGGTGGATTGCATCGGAGTGGTTCAGGATGGGCGCATCGTGGAGCAAGGTAGCCATGCAGAGCTTGTGAGCAGGCCAGAGGGGGCGTATTCTAGACTCTTGCAGCTACAACATCATCACATTTGAGACAGTGACAGTGACAGAGAGACAGAGACAGAGATTATTGTTTTTCATTTCATAAATATGTTTGGCTCCCATTAATCTCATGCTGTGTTTTTTTTTCTTTCTAGATGTAGATATGTGGGATATGATGAGGTTTGTAACTTGAGGACAAAGTGATCTATTATGGGGTATTAATTATTAATTATTATATTAATCACATGCCAATGTGCATAAGCTTGTCATTGAAGTCTTTTCTTGGTTCTTTTGCTCTACCAACTAAAACATAAGTAAAAGGAATAAGTAAAAGGAAAATGATAGATGACTACAAAATCAATCGAAAATTAGTTTGTGATACTTAGTTTTAAAAATAAGTTTTATTCTTAATCTAGAATTTTTTTCTTTTTAAAATAGATATCTAATAAATTGAAGTTTTTGGTTTGTTTTTGTCAATTTTATTTTTTCATGATGTGGAGGAATAATATATATTAAGTTACTTTTTAATGACCTATATTATATAGTATGTCCTGATGGTATATTGATAGTAAATACATCAATAAGAAATGCATCAGTTAAAATATATATATATATATATATATATATATATATATATATATATAAAACCTGACAAATTAATTTAAAACTATTTCAAAGATGATGTGAGAAAACATAATATTACAGACAAAATATAAACATGTGTATTTTTCAAGAATTTAAACTAAAATTTTATAATTATTATTTAAATTTTTTTAAATAATTTATTAAAATTCACATGTAAAAATTATTTAATATAAGTGAAATAATAACTAATATAATATAATTTAAATAATTGGTTTCACTTTAGTTTGAAATGTTAAACTGTAAATCCGGTTAAGTTTAAAAAAAAATTCAAATCAATTAAAAAATATTTTATTTTGATTAATTATCTGTTGTTTTATCTGATTTTATGTTATTAAAATCAAATATTAGTTAATAGAAAATAGTATTTTAGAATGGATAAAATGCTTAAAATAATGAATACTCGATTATGTTAACATTAAAATACTAAAACATGAATAAAATTTTTATAAACGAGTTTCATTAATTATAGATGTTCTATCTTTCCAAAAACCTTTTCTCTACAGATCTTTTTCTTCTCTCTAAATTTCTTCTCACTCCTGTGCTCATCTGTCTCACGATTAGAGACCGTTAGGATGACTTCTAAGGTGAGCTCTCAAATTTTGCTCGATCAATTTCTCCAACATTGATTTTCAACTCTTATTTAATTTGGATATTCGGTGCATGCGAGAAATTTTCACTTGCATGTGTCATTTGAGTTTTACTTGTGTTATTTCCATTAATCAATGATTCTGATGATGTTTCATGATCATGTTCTTATTGTTCTTAGGTTGAATTGTGGTCTTTGTTAGGTTTAAAGAGGGGTTTGATACTCGTGTTGGGTCGTTTGCGTTGTTTCATAGGTAAGGGAAGCTAGTTGTATATCAAACATATCAGAATTATAAAATGTATGATTGTACTATGATTTATTTTGATGTATGAATTTCAAAATGAGAAATGTTGTGTGAAAGCTATGAAAATTGGATTTTTATCTGCTTACTTGAGAATAACTGATGTTTTAGTTGTGCATCTGAGATAAATTAATATTGGAATTCATGATGAATTGGTGTTTATTTGGATGGTATCTGTTGTTAAGGTTCTTAGTATATTTGGTCTAATTTTCGTAATGCAGAATTATGTAGAAAACATGTTCTACATAATTATGCAGACTCGCTGAGCGAGTTTTCAAGTTAGAAGAAGCTCCCGGACTTTGGAAATCGCTGGGCGAGGCTACTCGTTGGACGAGTTTCAAAGTCAGGGGCTTTCTGATTTGGAAGTCGTTAGGTGAGCAATTATTGCTGGACGAATTATTTGAAAGATTTTTCCTTAGAGTACTAGTGATAAACTCACTGGGCGAGCCATTTGGTCGTTGGTCGAAAAGGGCAATTTTACACTTCTCGCTCGACAAGAGGATGTGCTCGTTGGGCGAGTAGATAAGAACCTGAACATTTACTTCCTGAGTTATTTGAGAAATTGTGATTATTATGAATGTTTATTTTGAGAAATGATTGAATAATGAGTATGTGAAAATACTAATTTAAGGAGGATTAGTAGTGGGTGTTGTAGTGTTAGCATTAATGTGGGAGTTCAGTTGAAAGTTATCCGAACGACCATCAATTTCTTAAGTATAGAAGGATGTGACATATGGTTAAAGGAGCTGGTGGTCCCAGTCTAGGTGTTTTACCTTGATCAAAGGTATTAACGGACTAACCTTGTATGTGGTACTATCTACCACTCTACATAGCACTGGATGCCATCACAAATGCACAATTTACCAGGACTCAACATCAATGCTTGTATCTGGATTAATTGAGTTTGTGCTTTAGGCATCTATTTGAATATAACTGATTACTTATGTATGAATTATATTATTGTATTGTGAATTGATGTGATTCTTTAAATTCACTAGCTTACCCTTTTCTTTTGTGTTTTGTTTGTTTTCTGGTGTTTGTTTCCTTTTGCAATGATCACTTGATTGGTGTGAGTAGATGAAGGTTTTGGGGTTGGATTAGAGCAAGGAGGAGGAGATGCTGCTATATAGTTATATATAGATTCCTAGTGTTAGATCCTAGTTTTCCTTTTGAAAACTCTTAGTCTGTTATACTTTACTTTGTATTTTAGTTTGTCTATTTTGGAATGTCTATAATATGAGATTTATGTATTAAGTTTATGTTTTAATCTTACCAACTATGTATATATTTTGTTTGATGATTTAGACTATTAAATGGGATGTTATAATATACATTTTTAAAAATATGAAAAGTACAATTTTATTAAAAAAATACCATGAATACAAATATTTTAAAACAAAATATTATTGTAAGCCCCAATATTTTAATAATAAATTTTAAAATGAATATGAAAATAAAATCTAAGTTATGTATTTAGTTTTTTTTTCAACAATTTTTAAAAAAAAATCTCGTTCTACCTTTTCTATTAAAACATAAGAGTTTCTCGAATTTACTATTAAATTAAGGTCTTATGAAATATAAGAGCTTTTGTAACATCCCAGAAACTGAATAACCTCAATTGATAAAACATCACATACATGAATATTCAGAGGGCACGAGGTTTAGGGTAGAAAGTATACAATACGTCAAATATACCCGGATTACAAGAAAAGGGCCCCATGGCCCAACCAGAAATGTACTGAAAAGAACACAATTAAAGATACTAGGTCTTGTTCGGACAA
>Ga0214542_1002394_pt1 | contig 38820 bp, 34 predicted proteins | sample CNSS1metaG_FD_160096 | JGI IMG/M metagenome (GOLD analysis project Ga0214542, IMG submission 160096) | Root nodule microbial communities from cowpea collected in UCLA plant growth center, Los Angeles, California, USA - CNSS1 | ecosystem: Host-associated > Plants > Roots > Nodule | place: USA... | reverse complement strand
AACTTTTATATATATATATATATATATATATATATATATATATATATATATATATATATATATGTGTGTGTGTGTGTGTGTTTGGTCACAATAAAGTTCAGGAAATCAAAGTGTACAAAAAGCAGCTTTTGCTGACACAGATAAACAAGGACAGCGAATTACAGTTGATAAAATAAAAAATAGACTCAAATATGAAAGGGTTTTATTTTATGTAAAACTCTTTGTTCGATAAAAAGAATAATTAAAGTAGCTTTTTTTTTTCTCTGCTAAAGAAGAATTTATCGAAAGAGACGAAGCAGACCCTCCTTCCTTGCTTTACTTGTGATGAGGTTTGAGAATGGATGAAATAGAGATACATGTGTGATTATAATTCGCAGTAGAATCACATCTTTCTCCGTTTATCTTTCACATCTTTTCTTACTTTTGCGGAAGGAATAATCATGAATTCTGTGTGCAGATATGATCATTCTTTGAACTTTAGTAAAAGCAAATCTAAGACAACTATTTCCATACACACGTATTTCCCTCTTACATTGAACAATGAGAAAGAAACTACGCATGAAAGATCTTTATGAGGTGTGTCATCCTGTTGACATTTTAATAAGAAATTTGTTAAGTAATTTTGTATTCTTGTACGAACGGTTTAATCTTTTCGTAATAATAAGAGTCTTGCATCAAACACAATGTCTTTGAACCCTGAGGAGGAACTTACTACAACAAAGGGGAGGGAGATACTTTTCTTCACAACTTGTAAAATGATAGAGGAGTGGTAGATTCCTCCAAAACAAGAGACTCATAGTGGTTACTAGAGTTGTTAAAATGAGATAGAATTCGCAAGTCAATTCGGATTAAACTCGTGGTGAGCCAACAATGATTTTTATTAAGTTAGATTTTGTATTTGGATCATGTTATCATATTAGGTTATTTTTTTTAATCAACACATAAATAATTTGTATTTTTGTAAAAAGATGAGTATGAGATAAATGAGATATATTGCACGTTCAATTCTCAGATTTTTGTGTTCTACTTGTAAAAAATTAAGACAAATACGCTAGGAATTAAGTTTATCTATGGTTATAATGGACATTAAGAAGAATCAAGTAGAAACTTACAAGAAGCTAAAACTATATTGGACAAAGAAGTCAAGAAAACACAAACCATTCATCCAAACTCACTAATTTAGAACTCGGGTCATACCTCAAAAATAATAAAAATCATCCAGCATTATGAGTTACCCAAAACCAAGACAAAACGTAATGATGTTAGACTTCAAATTTGGATGTCAAAGATGGACAGATGCAAGAATTCAAATAAAGTGAGAAATAAAACACTAACCGTGAAAATATTGACGATAGTAAAAAAAGAGACCAAATTACAATATGGATGAATAAAGTTAAAATCAGTGTGGCAAACAATATTTGAGATTTGAAAACTTAATAACTGCTAGTGAGAGGAAGGGAGTAGTTGTAGTTCGTTTCCTCTCGACGACAACTAAGACATCTACAAATTTTCATATATGCATAATTTCCATAGAATAATCAATGCATCTTAATAACCAATAAAATTGCTAAGATAACAACTCCTTCGTCAGTATTTACAGTACTCAACTACTAAAAATATATAAGACGAGAATGTGCTACTGTTGAATTAATAATTTCCGATCAACAAAAGAACTACAACCTATCCAGGGCATCAAAGCAAAGGTTTTTTTTTTTTCAATCGCTTGATACATCACCACTCTATTTTTTTTTCCACTATGAAAATTAAAATATTAACCCGAAAAGAACGGTGATGTCCACCTCATGCCAAACAAAAAAAAAGAGACTAGGAGATACAATATCTGCCTCCTTCTCAACAAAAAATGTAAAATTGAGACTAAAAAAATGGTTTACTCCTTGTCTTCTCTTCACTATTCACAAGCCTTCTCCCAATCATCTACTACCTCAGAATCTTCTAAAGTATCCAAGTTTCCTGCATGCTGTCCTAGATTTGAACCGCCATTATGAGGCTCCAAGTTTGTGACAGCACTACTTTCTGAGTGTTCCCTGGAAACATCAACTTTAACAGCTGCGGCAGATGAACTTGAAGAAGATTCTTGATTTAAGACACTCCAAGGGTTTACTGAAGTAGATATGAGGGAATCTTTCTTCTGAATAGGCAAATGCACATTAGCAGAAGCAGTAGCCCACTCCTCATCACCCCAGGAATCTTTCCAACCTGGCTCTTGAACATCTTTTTTCCACGGATTACCCTTCAATGCTGCCAGTGATCCTCCTCCTTTCATTGTCCCAGATCCTCCCCAAGCATTGGTGGCTGAAGATGCTGCTGATGCCCCAACATTCGGAACAATCATTACCACGGCTCCCTGATAAACAGTACCATGATCCAACCTCCTCATTGCAGTTGCAGCTCGGGCTGGATCATTAAAAACAGCCAGTGCATTTTTGTCATTTAACCAAACAAGTTCGCACTCACCACCAAATCTCAACACCAGTGCACTGATATCTGCCTCCCTTGGTAAGTCTAGAAAAGAGACAACAAGCCGAGGATCCATATCTACTAAAGGATCAAATGCAGGAGGAAGGGGTGCATTAACAGTTGTAGTACCCTTAACCCCTAGCACACGAGCAGGAGCTCTTGATTTAGGGGTAACATGAACAACTACAAAACGCTTTGGCTCACGACCAGCTACATACACAGCAAGCTTCCATCTTTCAGCAATGACCCTTACTGCATCTCTTTTGTCCTTTAACATAGGAGAGAAAATATGGATTTTTGGACCTTGTGTATTTCCCCTGTTCTTGCCAAGAACCAAAACCTTGCATCTCTCCTCAACAGATAAAACCCATTTAGGATCACGTCTCAAAATGTCAGTAAGCAATTCAGAAGCAACAGGATTGTCACCAAAATGGAGAGAATCCAGATTTGGAGCCGTTATCTCAAAGGCATCTGCAAGAACCCGTTTACGCTCTAACTTAGCACAGTCATCATTACACATCAGTTTTCTTTGTCCAAGGGGAACTTTCTTTCCATTTGCAGCAACAGGTTGAAGCAACACAGGCAACTTTTGAATAATGGAAGCTTCGTGTACAGCATCGGCATTATAATTAGCACAGCTTCCACCAGCATCACAAGGAACATTCGCTGTTATTCGGCCACAAGAACATGAAATTGTGACAGGGAATTCGCATCTCGTGTCTGGACATGGAGTTGAAGGGTGACAAGGAGCTGTACATGTATGCCGGCAGTCTCTTCTTGGAGCACCACATGTTTGCCCACAAGAGGCACGGCTACCCGGCACTGTAGATGGATTATCACAAGGTGGGAGGTGACATGTTCTACCACATGCATGTAAACCGCACTGTCTGGTCTTCCCACATAGTTTATTGCATCTAATATCCTTTGAACCACAAGGTATGTTCCGAAGAATTACATGCCCACCAATACATTCTTTTGCTACAGGCACCGAACAAGGAGGGCAATCCCCAAAATGGCAGCTGTGAGACGCTGGATGTAAACAAGGCTGAGGAACAGAACATGGAAGCTGACACGAGGGAGGAGGAGTGCCACAAGGCAATGGAGGAGGGATTGAAGTCTTGCCACAAGCACATGTCAAATCAGTAAATATAGTTTCAAGACAAGGTGGACAATGACCACTGTGGCATAGGGATTCACATGCATGCTGCCCACACCTTAGCTTCTTTCCACATGGTAATGAACAGAAGTGTGGATCCCAATCTGCAATTTGAATATTATTTGGATTAGAAAGTGGACAACACCGTTCACTGCATCTATGCCTTCCACAATTCCTTTTCTGCCCACAAGGCTTTTCACAAGTAAATTTCACAGCCTCCGCTTTTGTCTTACAGCACTCCACAGTTCGAGAAGTAGAGCCACATCGACACTTCTGGGAGACTAGAACCAAACAAGGAGAACAATCCCCAGCGTGGCATGCCTCTTCACAGTGATGAATCCCGCAAGGAAGGGTCTTCCCACATACTTGTGAACAGGTAGGAATAGGATCTAAACAACTCTGCCGTTCCTGCTTCAATCTAGTTTTCCCACAACAGCATGTCTTAATATGGGATGGTAATAATCCACACTCCCCACAGCTGCCGGGATGACAAGTGTCAATACAAACATGATTACCGCAACCAAGTTTCTTTCCACAGGTTGAACCACAAGAGAAAACTCCACCTTCGGTTTTGATTTCACCTTTCAGAGCCATGTCCCCACAAAGAATGAGCTCCGTCCTTTTACTGCAAAAGCAAGAGGCATTGACAGGAATCCTACAAGGATCACAAGGTCCCAGATGACAGATTTGTTCACACCGATGCCGCCCACATTCAAGAAGCTTCTCACAGCGCTGGCCACAGGTAAGAACAGACTGGCGGTCAGAGCAACGGGTGGTAACATTTTTCTTCCCACAAGGACACAGACGTGGAGGGGCAAATGCTTTGCAAGGAGGGCAAGGACCGGGATGGCATTGCAAGACACAAACATGAGGACAAAGAACCTCCTTATCCCCCCCAAGCTCCCTTTCAAGGGGTTTGGCACATGCTTCTCCACAGGAATGTGGCAAAAGATACAAATCGGAGGGGGGGTCAGGCCTCTTCCCACAGAAGCAAACATACCGAATCTCCTTGGATGATGTGAGCTGCACAGATTGACAACCAGGGCACCGCCAATTGAACCGCTGATTCTTGTCCACGGACACATCCACAGAAGTGGGAGCCCGCGCCCACTTCTTTATACAATTAAGGTGAAAGATGGAGAAGCAACTGGAGCAAGACCAGATTGGCGCAGACCTCCGCACCATGTCACAGCAAATCATGCATTCAACCGCACCTTTCACGAGCTTCTCCTGAATCTCTTGCAGCAACTGGGGCAAATTAGAATCCCTAGAATTGAATCTCTTCTGCACATTATTCTTCGGATTGGGATTGGGATTGGGATTGGGATTAGGATTGTGATTGTGACTAGGAATAGGACCGCTCCTCCTATGGCGATTTGTTGTATTGGAGGAACCAGCAGCAGCGGCAGCGGCAGCGGCGGCACCATTCTGATTCTGATTCTGATTCTGAATCTGAATCTGACTCTGATCGGTGGATCCTCGACGAATCCATTCCTGACGAGGAACCCTAGACCGCTGGCTTCGCTCTTGCGAGCTCATCCTGCGTGACTCTAATCGATAGCTCTCCAACTGACACGTGGAAATTGAGTTCATGAGAACGGAAATAGAAAGGTGGATTGTAATCGAGAAGAAAAATGTTGATGAGAAATGAGAAACGAGAAACCCTAATAATATGAACCCTAAAAGTAAAAGAGAGGCATGCGAATATGAACCATGAATTAACACGTCTAAGTCAGAAGTAAAGTCTGGAAATGAAAATAAGTTCGAGGGATTTGAGATGCGAAAAGTGAAAGAAGTTCAACAATAAATAAATAAAGAAAGAAAAAAGAGTATTGAGAGAAAGTGAAACCTGGTTGGGTTTGGGGTGCTGAAAGCCAAAGGTGTTGAAGTTGCGTTGTGTGTTGTTTGGAGAATAATAATAAAAATAAAAATAGGTCAAAGGAGAAGCGTTTATATAGGCTTCTTCCTGCTGCAAAAATCCTTGCACCTCAAGCAAAACGCGCTGGTCCTTATCTCACTCTCCTCCCACTATTTTTTCTTTTTTAATTATTTCAACACCGCTAATATTAAATATTCCTTACCATAATTCTTTTAATACTTTTTTATTATTACTTATAATATCAAATTTTATTTCATAAACAACATAGATATTTTTAAGGACCCATTTCACATGCTCTTCTTGTGATTAAGTAAAACATTTCTTTACATTATTTATATTACTTTTTTACTTAATCTACTATATTTTTCACGTAGTTTGAACATAAACATTTCTTCTTACTGCTAATTTGGTTTGTAGTATTAACACTTGAACAAAATCATTTAATTCCAAAAAAATTATAATCAAATTCGTATTTAAATTATATAGAGGTTTAAATTATACGTTTCCGAAACCGCAGGACCAAAAGTAATTTTTTATTTTATTTAAATATAAAATTAATTTTAAAGAACAATATTATTTTTCATTATATCATGCAACAAATTGTAGTGTGCCCACTTGTTAAGCTATGATCATGACTTGCATTGTGGTGAAAGATTTATTCGTGTTTTAACAATAATTTATTAGTTATTGTTGGGATTTTTAGGGCTTTTGAAAATATGAGAGATATGAGATATATGAGAGATATATATGATATGTTATACGGAGGAACATGTTTTTGTATTTTATTGATATACTCTATATATATAAAGCAAAATATAACAAATATCAAGTATAAAATATTTAGAATATCTCATTCCTAATCTAAAATAATAACAAATTTATAAAACTGACACATATCTCTAAAACTGAAATATTTTCTAAAAAACTAATTTAAATAAAAAAGATATTAAGTAATATTCTCAACATTCCTCCTTGCTTAATATCTGTTTATTTTATTTCTTCATATTTGATTCTCCATCTTTTGATGCTTGATTTTCTCCTCTTTTTGTGCTTGCAATATTTGTTTTTTTTCTTCTTCCATAGCATCACATCTTTCTTCAATTTGGCATCATCCTTTATATTGGCATTATCTTCTTTTTCTTTGTCCGGTGTGGATTTCATTGGAGTGGCATTCGACCTTTTGTGAATATTAAAATGTGAACCTCCATCTATTTTCTTCACTTGGACATCTACTTTCTTCCAAAGATATTTATCTTCTAATTTTGATCATTCTTTCATGCTCACTTTCTTTTTATCAAATTCTTCCTTCATAAAATCCAGCGCAAATCTTTCGTCTTTCATGTGGACTTTGAATACCTCTGTGTTGTTAGTATTTTTGATCACACATGCTTTATTTTCAAAGGAGACCTTATAACCTTTCTCTAACAATTGAGCAACACTTAACAAATTCTGGGTGATCTCAGGAACATATAAGACATCAAAAATTAATTTGATACCTGAATGAGTTTTAATTGAAACTGTTCATGTACCTTTCACAGCAAGTTGTTCTCCATTCCCAATTCTTACCTTGGAAATATTTGATTTATTCAGCTCCTTGAAAATTTCTCTATCATGAGTCATATGGTTTGTGCAACCACTATCTATAATCCAATCTTTTGAAGATTCGTTGGTTGTGACACATGATGTTGCAACAAGTAGATCCTCCTTTGATTTATCCTCATCTGATTTATTTTCCACATGTCCCAATTGACCGCATTTGTGACATTTGACATCTGGCCTCCACCAACACCAATTGGGTTGATGACCTTTTCTCTTGCAATGGGGACAAGATGGAAAAACCTGTGTTGATGACCTTTTCTCTTGCAATGGGGACAAGATGGAAAAACCTGTGTGTTGTTGTATTTGCTCCTTCTATTTTTCTTGACTATGAGAGCATTATCTTCCGTGTAATTTAAATTACCTTCAACCGTCTCATGATCTTCTCTCATCAATCTTCGTTGTTCTTGTGCTTGCAAGACATGTATCACCTCTGTAAAGGTAATTATAGACAAATCTTTTGTATTTTCTAAGGAAGCAATAGATGCCTCATATGCCTCATATCTTTCTGGCACCGTCACCATAATTTTTTTCTCAACAAGATGATTTTGCCTTTGCCTTTCTCGTTTTCTTTTCTTTATGCGCTTTCATTTGAGCCATGGTGGGATTTTCAGACAAGGAACATCATCTTCCTCCACAACTTCCCATAGATCTAGCCCCTCTAGATATGGCAGTAAGAACAATGGCTCTTGATACCAGTGATAGGTTTATGTATATATTTTTTCATATGGGTTATGGCATAGTTATGGTCATTGAGATTGTGGTTCTATATGGTTATATGACATCAGTCTTACACATATAAGACCTTAGACACCACTTTTACACCAAAACCTTAAGACAATGTTGTTATGGGTCTTTATTCTTATATAGTGTTTACCTTTGTCTTTTCTATCCAATGTGGAACTTTGACTCACACTTGGACTATTTCCACCAATTATAGACGGTGATGGTTTAAAAAAATAAAGAAAATGGTTCAGACGTTAATATGTAAATAGTTTTTATGGTAATTGTGAAATAATATGTTAACGTACAATTAAGAAAAAATCTTATCATTGTAAATAGTGTGTTTGATTTATATTTTGAAGAAAAAAAACACGGTTATAGATTTCCCCAAAAATAAAGAAAATAAACACTCGTGACTCATTAAACTTAATTGTAACAAAACCTTAGAAAGATAATGTTATTATTTGTTATGATAAGATATTATGGTCTCAAATTAAATTATTTCATTTGTCTTTTTATTCATAAACATATATTTTGTTAATTTTAATAATTTGACTGTTGAGTTTAGATGTATTTGTATCATATTAAAAAATAAACATTTTAATTGTGTATCTATCATAAATTTATTATATCTTCAAGTGTCACTGTAATTGAAGATTTCATCATATCACAAATTCATTTAAATGTAGGACAAGAAAATAGTAGTTTCAAAAACAACGTAAAGAATAATATGTAAAATATAGTCATTTTTAGATTTTGAAAAGAAAAAAAATTGTCTATTTGTCATTTATTTATTTTTGTGTAATTTTATTCATCATTAATCCTTTTCTTTCTTTCCTTGTCGACTAAGCACAAGATGAGTGAATGATTGTTCTAATGTGTAAGGTTTGGTCCAGAAATGAGTCAAAATAAAACGTGAGGAAAGAAAAGTCAACAGTTCATGATTCAATTATGGAAGCTTGGACTTTTACAGTGTTCACGCATCATTTGAATCTTCGAGTTCCTTTCCTAGTTTTGGGCCAAAGGCCATTGGGCTGATGGACATCTCTTTCTACACCCCATAATTTCAACTTGAATGTCACGGGATAGTGAATATATCAACTTACCCTTATCTTTTTTTTTTGTTTTATCTTTCACTTTCTTATATATTTTTTCTTTCTTTTATGAATGACTACGTTTTTGTAGGGCTTCCTTCTATAAAATATATGATTAAAATATATATATTAACCAAGTTTCAAAAAATTTGATCATTTACTTAATTTAATTGATGATTTTTTTAATTGGATTTTAAAATTTGATAATGTACTTAATCGAATTTTAAAATTTGATAATTATTTTAATCGGATTTCGAAATTTAATATTTACTTAAATCAGATTTCAAAATTCGATATTTCTCTAAACATGTTTTAGTTATTATTGTTTTTTAAAATTATTTTTGAAGTTAATTTTTAGTTTTTATTGTTTTGTTAGTTGTATCGTGAGTAGTGCATGGTAGTGAGGTATTAAATAGAAAGGGTAATTATTATTTTTAGTTATCTATCAGTCAAAGTGAACAGATTATTTTGAAGAACTTTTAGAAAACTGGGAGTGTCGAAAAAAAATGGCTGGAGATAGAGAAAGAATCCCTTCTTGGGATAGTTTCTTCCTTGTGTAAGTATTCTCTATCAAAGTTAACCGTCATCTTGATATTTTAATATTTACCGTTTAAAATAAAATTACTATCATAACTATTTTTCATTGTATGAAATCACTTTTTAACACATTTTTCTTGTTAATTTGTTGTTTTTTATTTTCTTCGATTATTTGGGATGATGACACTAATTCCTTTGAAGTTAGGCCTAATCATGCTTACAACTTGTCGATTATTTGATGACACTAATTCCTTTGAAGTTTCACATTAACATTCTTAAAATGTGACAGGAACTTCTCCAATAAAAAATAAGTAAGAAATGAGATAGAAGTGAAGCACATAGTTTCCGTTGAAGATTTCATACAATTCAGCATTTTGGTTTTGCATAAATCGGAGACGAATGGAGGCAGCACATGTCCATTAATTGTTGGTATTTTCTGTCGCATTCACATGCTTTCATCTTTCAACCATTCAACAAATGGAAACAGAAAAAAAAAAAAAACAACAAAAAAACAAAAGGAAAAAAAAAAAAAAAAAAAACAAAACAAAAAAGAAGGGACAGGAATAAGTTCTGTATCCTTACAGTAAGGGAAACCATGTGATATGATCATATGATTCTCAATCATATTACTCATAGGTCGATAAAAAAACACGAATGAGTTTCATTTCGCATAATTCAAGGATTTTTTAACATCAATCACGCCTGATTAAACCAGAGCATTTGACTCTAAATATAATAATATTTTACATCTACTAAGCAGTTTTTTAATAGCTGCATCAGTGTAAATAAAACTATGTAAAAGTGTGTATTTGACTCCTAATTGAAGTGTTGTGTGCTGAATTTGACTCATCCATTAGTTTATTGAATGTATGGACCAAAACTAGAACTTACACGGTGGTTCTGTGTGAATGATAGAATTGGGGTGTCCATGTCACCCCGCCATTCCCTCCCTGCTATCTGTAATAAAATAGTAAAATAATGCAACGATGAAAAGAGTGTTAGATGGGTCTTGGAATCAACCAAATCACGAGATCAATAATAATAAGCCGTCTAAAAGAATTGGTAGTGAAGATCACTATGTGAGATCATTTTCCTGTGCTGTTTAAGACACTGTAATGTAGGGTCCATAAACACCGTCACCCTAGTGTCCTCCGTCTCTTTCCTTTCAACGATTGTCTAAATACCTCTCTCAGTTCAATCATTCATTCCTTCATTCATATACGTTTCTGTCACTTTCTTTCTTCTCATAACTTAGTTTTCCACTCACTTCCTACCTCATCTTTTGCCTACCTACTGTCTGCCTTGTAATGGATTCTCATCTCTTTGATCAAGATAAGGTGAAATTCATTGCCTAACTTGCACAAACATTCTTGCATGTCAACACTGTGAATCAATCACAATTGTATGCTTACATTTGTGTCAACCAAATTCAGTTTCACTCACATATTCTATTTACTCTCTTCATGCATTAACAACTTTACTGCTTCATATATAGCTGTTTCATTTGAATCTTGTGTAAATTTATTACAGTTGAATCTTGGTTGTAGGGATGTTGAAAGGATCTACTACATACCTTTTTTCTTTCTTTTTTTTTTTTTTTTTTTCTTTTTTGATTTCCTTGAATCATAATTTTTAACTCCATTATTTATTATTCAGAAGAAAACATGGAAGCAAACAGTTCTGCTATCGTTTCAAATTGTGGGAATAGTTTATGGTCAACTGAGCACCGCACCTTTATATGTATTTGGGACAATGCGAGCGAGCGATCTTGCAGCAGATCAGGAAGTGGTTTATGAACTCTTCTCCTTCATTTTCTGGACTCTCACCATAATTTCCTTGCTCAAGTATGCCTCCATAGTGTTGAAAGCTGATGATGAAGGAGAGGGTAACTTTCATATCTTCAGTCACTGTGATATATTTATCTTTCAAGATTAAATGTTTGTAGAAAAATTTTGTAGGTGGCACTGTTGCTCTGTACTCGCTGCTGTGTAGAAATGCAAAAGTTGGTCTACTCCCATGTGACAGAAGTGCAAACGAGGTTGTGCTTTACGAGGAGAAAAGTTCTCCCAAGATCAAAGCTGATTCGAGAGCACGAAGGGCCATTGAGAAACACAAGATCTGTCACTATTTAATATTGTTCTTGGCCCTCTTCGGTTCCTGCATGGCCATTGGGGATGCAGTGCTCACTCCAGCCCTTTCAGGTATGATAAAATACAATTACTCCTTCATTACCATATTTTCATTTTCGTAGAAGTAATTAATTTCAGGTTTCATGTGCAAGATTTAATAATTACTTTTCAGTGTATATTCTAATATTATGACTGTTTGTTTATCAGTGTACTCAGCTTCAGCAGGAGTTCAGAGATCCTTGACAGACATATTGAATGACATATGTAAGACCTTGTAACTGATGCTAAGGCCGTATCTTTAATTGCTATAACGTATTTTTTGATTACCCTTTTATCTATAAACAGTTGCCTCGTCAGAACATACTAAGGAGTCCATGTCAAATGCTCTAAAAGCATGTAAGTTTTATACATATGTTGTACACTTATCTAGCTTTTTCAAAAATTCCCTTTATAAAGCCTCAATTGATTCATTCTATTCTTGAATAAACATTGAATTTGCATCTACTTGTGATATCTGTAATAGACTTTGATTTGCTTAGTAACTTAGTTTATATATTTGACGGATTTCCCGAATTGTGAACAAGTTTATGCTGTTTAGAATTGGATTTTCATCTATTTGGTGCATTTTACTCGCCAGTTTAAGTTGTGATTGAATATTTATTAGAAAAGTGATGCTTATGTATCTCCTGCAACTATGTTGTTCACTTTGTGCTTCATTTACTTTGTTCAGATGTACCTGTTCCCTCTGCGTGTGTTATATTGGTTGGCCTGTTCATGCTGCAGCATTGCGGTACACGTAAAATTGGGATCATGTTTGCACCAATAATTGCTGCTTGGCTGGTGTTTGTTGCTGCGGTGGGAACGTATAACATTTTCCACTGGGATGTAAAAATCATCTATAAAATATCTCCTTTCTACATATACAGATTCATCACAAAAATTGACATCCACAGATGGAGATTGTTAGGGAGCGTCATTCTATGTGTAGCAGGTGACCCTTTTTTTTCTTTTTATTTTCTCCAGAACTGTGCAAATGTTAACAAGTTTTTAGTGTTTATGGTTCTGAGATATTTTTCTTGTTAGAATTTCAATTATTGCTTTCACAAAGATGCTGCATCGTTTTGCAGGATCGGAGGCAATGTTTGCTGGCCTAGGCCATTTCTCCAAGAAATCAATTAAGGTACAATACGTAGCATCTTTTGTAATGGAAATATATTAATTGCACACTGAAAAATGTTACTAACTTGTGCATCGTGTGTGGTTGTATTGTAGATTACATTTATATGCTTCATCTATCCACTTCTTCTGTTATGCTATGCGGGTCAGGCTGCATATATGTCCAAAAACTTAACTTCTCCTGATTTTAATCATCTTAGCCAATCCATGCCACGTAAGTTAGTGGGGTATCTGTATATGGATGAGATTTTCCTTTCTGCAATTTCACTTTTCTGAAGTGATGGTTGGTGATTGCAGGTCAGTGCAAACACTTGTACATAGTGTTATCCCTACTCTCTTCAGCCGTGGGAAGCCAAGCAACCATAACAGCGTGTTTCTCCATCATTAACCAGTGTCTGGCATTGAATTGCTTTCCCAGAGTAAAAGTTATTCACACATCAAAAACCATAAACGGCCAGATTTACATCCCCGATGTCAACTGGCTATTGATGATTTTCAGCCTCACTGTAACAATCGGTTTCAGAGACCTTGTGAAAATCGGCAATGCAACAGGTATGTGTGCGAGTGAGTTTGTGCAGTTATAGTATTATTCAGTTAAAATATTGATGATATAATTAAGCTCACTATTTGTGCAGCTCTGGCTATTATAAGTGGAATGCTTGTGACGACGAGTCTGATGGCACTGATCATTGCTTTGTATTGGGAGAAGGATGTGATGGTGTCTGCGTACTTTCTTGTATGTTTTGGATTCCTAGAGGCTGCATATCTTTCGGCATGTCTGCTACAGTTCCACAAGGGATCGTGGTATCTGGTTGTCCTATTGGCGGTTTCGATGACAGTGATGCTTTCATGGCATTACGGAAGCATGAAGAAGTACGAGTTTGATTTGCAGAACAAAGTATCAACCGAGTGGCTCATAGATATCAGTCCAGGCCTTGGGATTTCGAGGGTACCCGGAATCGGCTTCATCTACACGGACATAGTAGCAGGAATCCCAGCTTTCTTTTCACATTTCATCACAAATCTTCCCGCATTCCATCAGGTGTTGATCTTGGTATCATTCAAGTCCATCCCTGTGCCTTACATAGCAGAAAGTGAGAGGTTCCTTATAGGTAGGATCGGCCCAAAGGATTACAAGATATATCGCTGCATTGTGAGAAGTGGATACTGTGATCACATAAGAGACACGGGTGATTTTGAGGAGAAGATTATCCGTTCCATAGGGGAATTCATATCCATCGAACAGAACGACATCGAGTCCATGATGGGTTGCCCAGATGAAAGAATGATTTTTGTTGGACATTCAAGGGTTGGTGGAAATGGTTTGGTTCCACTGGAGGATTTAGAGTCATCATCGTGCATGGTGAACAATGAATCTCAGATAAGCCCGGTGGCGGAAGAGGCGTTGGAGAGTGGTGGCAGTGGTTGTAAGAAGAGAAAAAAGGTTCGGTTCATGTTGCCTCATAATAGTCCTAAAATGCAGGTATCTGTGAGGAATGAGTTGTTGGAGCTGATCGATGCGAGGGAGAGTGGGAGTGCGTATTTCTTGGGGCAGTCACATTTGGTGGTGCGTGATGGCTCCAACTTTCTCAAGAGATTCTTGATAATGGTGTATCGTTTCAGTGAAAAAAATTGTCGGGAACCTCCTGTGGCTCTTAAAATCCCTCATGCTGCTCTTGTCGAGGTTGGTGTCGTATGTACTATATAAGTCCAACAAACTGTAAAATCTTTCGTAGTAGTAGATCGCAGACTGTGCAAGATATATATATACATACGATACAATGGAAATGGAGATAATGTTGTAGTTTTGTTTCATTCTTTTCCTTGATCGACCTTGGACTTTCAAATTTATTTGTTTTATTGTTTTTTCATTTGATTCAAAACTTTATTTGAGTTGATAAATCCAACTCATTTTCAAGAGAAAATTACATCGCACATGATGAAACATAAACATATTCGATTCCTTTCTCCTTGATTGAAGAGGCATACGATGCCGATGTCTGAATTTCGAATTTATGCTCCAATGGATTATCGTTTCATGCCTCTATATCTTCAAGAATATGTTTTTAAAACATCATATTAAAGTATGTCGTTATATATACCATGTGAATAAATAAATAGTTAACACGTTATTACTCACTCTGTCAAATATTCTAGTTAATAATGTAATGACATATTAACAGTAAATAACTAAAGTTCTTTAATTTTAAAATATCAAATGTAAAATTAAATTAATAAAGACTAAAATTGAAGTCTTTTACAAAATGATCAGGAATTTTATCATGGATTCAAAACTTTACTTATCACTTAATTAGGATAATCATTCTCGTCTGAACTCACTTCATAATTATTACTTAAATATAATATTAATTGCATTACCAGATAATAACTCTTCTAGAATCGATAAAAGATAATTGAGAGCCTAACAGAATGATATTTTTTAATATAAACGGTGAGATATTTAAAATTTAATTAAATTAATATTTCAATTATATATTTTCATGTTTTTAATTTAAAGCGTCAATTTTTATTTATATATTTTACTTTTTAAACTTTTGTCACTGTTCCTCCCAAACTTTTTTTCACCTTACCTAGGATAGGACAAAAGTACACAGAGCTATATTTGGAGATTAGAGATTTTTTTTAGCTTTAAAGCGTTAGACAGAATAAGACTAAGACCGAAAAGAAAACGATGAGAAGGTAGGTAGAGTGGTGGCGTCCACAATACGACAGGTGAGTGAGATTTATGTAATTAAATGCATCTCTGTCGCTCACCTCTTCACTTCCTATTTAAGTTACAATTTTGGGATTCTTTATTACAAAATCCCATCTTTGGTTCGTTCGTTGTTGCAATTCCACATGTTAATCCATTATTACGTATTGTGTGTTATGCTCAGTGCAGTTTTGGGTTGAAGAAACCAAAGAAGAGCAGAAGACAGCCATAATGCAGACACTAAAGGACAAATCTCACTCAAGCTTCACCCGTTGTTGCGCCGCTCCCACTCTCACGCGCCGCCACCGATTCCTCATTCATCCTCATAATCGGTCTCTATTTCTCTAATCTCATCTTTCTTTTATTTTGTCATATATTTCTCGTATCTGGATATGCAAGAAAATAAAGAACATCTTAAAAGAAAAGAAACTTAGGATGAAAATACTGAATGTTCATTATCCATTAATATCACACACGATGATCACTTTCTTTCGACCTTAATTTGTTTTCTTGGTTGGTCAAAGTTACCCTGTCTAATGAAATTAGCATAAGGCTTTATTATTATGAGTTCTATAATGCGTAGTGAAGTGAAATTCTGAAATGCGACTGGTGCATGCACTGGTGGTGCATGCAGGTGGTACCTGTTGTGGAAGCACTTCATTCTGATATGGGCCATTTACTCTTCATTCTTCACTCCCATGGAGTTTGGTTTCTTCAGAGGCTTACCTCACAACATATTCCTCCTTGACATAGCGGGGCAATTGGTTTTCTTGATGGACATTTTCTTGCAGTTCTTGGTGGGCTATCACGAAATTCACTCCAACTCCCTCTCCTTGGTCCTCAACCACTACCAGATCGCCGTTAGGTACCTCAGGTCTCGCTTCTTCCTCGACCTCCTCGCATGTCTCCCATGGGACTTCATTTACAAGCGCACCAACAACAACGAGTTTGTCCGCTCTCTGCTTTGGATCAGACTCGCTCGTGCTTCCCGAGTCACCCAATTCTTCGATACCCTCGAGAAGGATACGAGGATCAATTACTTGTTCACCAGAATCCTCAAGCTCTTTGTCGTTGAACTTTACTGCACTCACACCGCTGCTTGCATTTTTTACTATCTTGCCACCACTCTGCCCCCTTCCCAGGAGGGTTACACCTGGATCGGTAGCTTGAAGATGGGTGACTATGCTTATTCTGACTTCCGACACATCGATCTCTGGAAGCGTTATGTCACCTCCCTCTACTTTGCGGTTGTTACCATGGCCACCGTTGGTGAGATAGATACATACACCTTGCAATTCCATTCCTCTGTCTGCTTCCGGTTCACCTCCCTCTCCTTTGTTTTGCAGGCTACGGAGAAATCCACGCAGTCAACGTGCGTGAAATGATATTCGTCATGATTTATGTCTCCTTTGACATGATTCTTGGCGCTTACCTCCTCGGCAACATGACTGCGTTGATTGTGAAAGGGTCTAAGACAGAGAGATTTAGAGATAAAATGTCTGATATTAGTAAGTTCGTCGATAAGAACAAACTGGACAGCCACATATGTGACCAAATTAAAGATCACTTGAGGTTAAAGTATGATCGGAGTTACAACGGATCTTTTATTCTTCAGGAGATACCAACCACCATTCGCAAGAAGGTCTTTCTACTCTTTCATTTCATTTCATTTCTTGTAATTTCAACTACAGTGGTAACGATTTTTTTATTTCCTGACACCAACTTGTTTTGTCCCTCTCATCTCAAAATAACTTTTCAAACTTTATTGTTGAGATCGTAGAAGCAAGGAAAGACTCGAACTCTCAGTTATTGAAATGTCAATTTTGTTCATTACTTTGGAGATATTTATGTGAATCTTGATGGCTGCTTGCAGATTTCAATAAGCTTGTACGAACAGTTCATTCAGAAAGTTTCTCTTTTCAAGGGATGCTCTTCAGGGTTTATAAAGCAGATAGTAAGAAAATCTAGGATATCAGATTGGAAAGTTGGAGTTAGGTTTAATGGCTGATTCAAAATTTGTTGTAACAGGCAACCAAAGTAGAGGAAGAGTTTTTCCTGCCAGGAGAACTAGTTACGGAGAAAGGAGATGTCGCAGATAAACTCTACTTTGTATATCATGGTGAGATGGTAAGAATACAAATATCACGCATTACATTTTTAATGATGAATTATCTTATCTTATTTTGAAATCTGGGTTGATAAGATAACTGTTCTTGTTTTCAACAGCGTGAGATGAGGAGGGAAGAGTGTGATACAGAAGAAGAGACGATCACATTGCATACCTATAGTTCCTTCGGCCATGTTTCTTTTTTTTGCAATATACCTCAAAGTTCTACAGTTGAAGCTCATGAATTTTGCAAGGTTTTGCGACTTGATAAGAAATCCTTTACTGAAATACTCAACATATACTTCTTGGATGGTCGTATTGTGTTGAACAATCTCCGTGAGGTATGTTGTGATTTAAAAAAAAAGACATATACTTAATTTTTATATAAAGACATTACTTAAAATAATATCACTACGAGGAAATTACATCTCATAACCAGGATACAAAAATACATGGGGAGAAAACAAAGTCTTGTGATAAAATTGCAAAACCAAATAACATAATTTTGAATCAGATTTTTAATCAAATTAATGAACAGAAAAAATTAGAATAAAATGCATAAGAAACATTTCTTAAAACACTCTAGTGTTTCACAAGAAAAATTGCAAAACAAGAAAAGAAAAACTTGTTTCAATAAGGGTTATGAAAGACGTCAAAAATAAAAGCAAAAAGAAAAAAGTGATGTTACCTTGGATTAAATAATGTATGGCGTCTGAATGGTGATTAACTGAAAATCTGAAACTGTACTATAATTTTTTTTAAGTTCGTAAAAGAGAACTAAGATACTGAGACGAAGCAATTCAAGAATTCAGGAATTTGAGGATTAGGTTTGGTAATTAGAGATTTGAGGCTGATTTTGAGAAATGGCATATTGGTATCAACATTTGACGCATGAGATGTTTTAGGAAAGAGGTAAACATAGGGTAGTTAGTGAGTGGTGGTTTTAAAGAAAGAATTTTTAGGCCTTTGATTGAAGTTGTAAGCTGATAAGTTTATGGTTGATGGTTGCATTTGGGTGGGTGACAGGTAAAAGACTTAAATTTGCAGCGTAAGCTTTTGTTATCAGACTTCAACCTCACTATTGGAAGCATGGAAATAGAGCTGGCTACAAGGCTCAACTGTGCTGCCCATGATGGCCATCTTGATCTTGTCAAACGTTTGATTGGATTTGGGGCAGATCCCAACAAAACTGATTATGACGGTAGAACTCCCTTGGTAAGCTAACCAATTTTCATGAACTCAATCACTTGGAACTCCCTTGCGTTTTCTTAATCAGATTTTGTGTTTCTTATAATAGCATATCTCTGCATCAAAAGGATATGTGGATATTTCTTCTTATCTTGTTGAACAAGGAGTATGCATCAATACAGCAGGTTTGGCATTGTATTTTATTCAACATGCATCTTTGAAGCGAAAAACACTTTTCGTTTTGAATCATCCATTTGTTTCAGATAAATTTGGCACCAATCCCTTGCTTGAAGCCCTGAAGAACGGACATGAAGATGTAGCATCTGTACTTGTTAACGCGGGAGCTATCCTTGCTGTTGATGACGTTGGCAATTTTCTCTGCATGGCAGTTGCAAGGAAGGAGTTTGACCTTTTGAAAAGGGTTCTAGCTTTTGGTATTAATCCGAATGCCAAAAATTATGATCAGCGCACCCCTCTTCACATTGCTGCCTCTGAAGGCTTCTTTACAATGGTTGAATTACTTCTAGAAGCCGGAGCAAGTGTTTTATCCAAGGACAGGTATGGTCCACATATTGATCTTTCTGGAATTTCACTTTATATTCAGTGCTAACTTGGAAGGATAATAAAATAGCAATGTTGTCTTGTTCATTGAATTGAAAAAGATTATGTTTCAATCAACACTTTCTTTGTGGCAGATGGGGAAATACACCTCTTCATGAAGCTCATACTGGCGGAAATAGAAATATGATCAAATTGCTTGAAGTTGCAAAAGTTTCTCAGTTGGCTGAATTGTCCGATCTTATTCATGAAAATCAAGGTATCATTATATTTCTGAGTACAGAATACCATTGCATATGATCAAGGTGCTTGGTAACATTGGCATTTGAACCTGGGAATGCTCAATACTCTGCACTGCCTTCTGGATTTTGATGTGAAGGATGCTTTGGTTCTTTATGTTTGGTAACCAATTTTAAGTTCATTACAATTGGATCTTGCATTTTTAAAACTATGGTCATGCTAAGTATAGGTACTAGTTAAGGAATCAATAAATAATTGGAGTCCTCCTTAATTTGGTTAACTCCTCTTTCCTTATTTTTCATGTAAGCATTCTAACAAATACTGTATGTTCGTCAATTTTGCAGCAACGCCAATGCTGCAGTCAACAAATGAAATTCCTAAAAAGAGATGTACAGTGTATCCTTTCCACCCATGGGATCACGAAGCGGGTAAAAGAGAGGGAGTGGTCCTATGGGTTCCACAAAACATTGAAGAACTTATAAAGGAAGCAGGGAAACACTTGGAAACTACGAACAATTCTTATATTTTGACTGAAGAAGGTGGAAAAGTTCTTCACGTAAACATGATTAACAACGATGAGAAGCTATTTCTTGTGAGTGAAGCACAAAATGAGGTGAAATGATCTGGTCATCAAGTCCAAGTGTGGAGGTATAAGGAATAGTTAATTAATGTAAATGTAGTTTCTATGTAACAGTTAATGGTAAATCTTGTGTCCTGTGTAAATAATTTCAGCTCAGGATGATTATGTATTTAATATATCACGTTACTATGATAGGACATGAATCTCGTACCTTCCATTTGGAAGATTCCTATTTGTACTTTAATGCTGTGTTTAAAAGCAGAAACTAACTTGGAATCTAATTTTTGACCAGTAATCACAATTAGTAAGTAACATAACGGCGACGTTACGATCGCGATTAATACTAAAGAATGTTGACTTGAAAGGTATTGGTGTTATTATTTTCTTCACGTTTAAAATTCAATTAATGTGAACAAATCTTTACATTGATCTTTTAAGGTTCTTGAAATCGGAATCCACGCATTCTACGGCGCTGCCCCGGTAAGGGTTGAGCAATTTGAGAAGCTGGGTTGCTTTCTCCTTGGTGTCATCACCACAACCAACCTGCAATACCAGCAAAAGCTTCTGAAAGAGACCCACTTGCAGGGCCTCCAGCAGAGCCATCTCTTCTCCAAATTTGCAGAGCCTCCAAATGGCACAAACAGAGTAATCCGAGCCCAACGGCGAAACTCGCAGAAGCTTCTTCACCAGAAGAGGAATCGCCAACGCATTGCCATAAGCCTTTTCTCTTCCTTCTTCACAAGCGCAGAGGGACTCAAGAACACCGAGAGCCCTCTCACAGAGGCTCCTTTCGGAGTCGACGAGAATGTCGACCACCACACAAACCATACCCAATTCAACAAACTTCAATCTCATTTTGTGGGTACAAGGAGAGGACGACGAAACCAAATACCAAACCACCGCCAAGGATGCTTTAACAATGGTCGGACTAAAAATTCTTGGGTTAAGAAATTCGACCAAAAGTTGATTAATTCCTTCAATTTGCGCCAAAGCCTCGAGGTGCTGATGATGACCAAAAGAAAGAAGGTGTTTGAGTGCGACGATTGAGCTTTCTTTCCCCGAGAGATCCTGTCGCCTGAGGAAAGACACAATACAACGTAAAGAAGGAGGAGACCCCAAATGTTGGATGGGTTCCGATTGGGTCGGAAACATGGAGTTGAGAGCCGACAACATTTGATGAAGCACGCACACATAAGGATTCCTCTCCACGGAATCGTCATCAGCATTAACATCAGCATTAGCAAATGCATAAAACGCAGAGGCTAATGCAGTTGGAGCTCCGTTATCCACTAAACAGCGCATGTTTCTGTGGCTCTCTGCACCCCACCTCTGAATTTTATGCACCAGTTGAAGGCACGCGTCTTGGTCGAGACGCGAGGCCTTGGCATGCAGAAGGAGAAGAAGATGGTGCACGTCGTTGGGGGTGATGGGTACTCTCGGGGTTGGGATTCTCTGAACGCCGCACCGCTGATTCTCCACGCACCAATCTTGGATTATCATCCTAAGCGTGTGGTTGGGAATGAGGTCGGAGTTGGATACGAGGTTGTTGGTGAGGGGGCATGTGAAGCTGCCTTGGTCGAACCACGTTTCAATGGATTCTCTATCGTATGTGATGCCGGTGCTGAGCGTGACGGGGTCTTTCATCAACTCCAGAGAAATTGGGCACCGGAAATGGTTGGGAGTCACCACCTCCTCCTCCTCCACCTTTTCTTCCTTCTCCTTCTTCTTCTTCTTCCCTCTTCTCAGTCTTCTCCAACCCACCACCATTTTTCTTTGCAGAGTGAACGTTAATGTTTCATGTTTGGTGGTTCCGTGTAATATATAGAGCAACGAGAAGAGTAGTTGGAGGCAAAAACCAGAGAGTTGGAGAAGGAAGATTCAACGGTGAGGAGATGAATTTGAATGTTGACCGTTGTCAAATGAAGAAGTTTGAACAACCGTCAAAAAATACCTAAGACCTCCAGCACTCTCAAAGTAAGCACACCACATTCACTTCACTTGAAAAGTTAACAGCGTACAACAACCTTTTATTTATTTTTTATTACGTAATTCAATTTATATTTTAGTTAACTAATCATCATTTGTTATTTAAATTAACTGTGAATTTTCATCCACTAGATTCAGTTTATGTTATCGGATTATTAGTTATTTTACCTGCAGGTTTTTAACTAAACAAAAGGCTACATGGTTGAAGCAAAATGGTGTCATGAACATTACTTTCCAACATGTGACGAGTATAAAGCTAATGGATTGGATTTTCAGTGATCCAAGTATCATTGCAGCTGCATCAGTTATTGGGAGACTAATGGATGACATGGCCTCACACAAGGTACTCTTTCATTTTTCAATGAAATTAAACAGAATTACATATAACTACTGTAATTCTATATTATAATTTTACATAGAATTGTCATAATGACATATCAATATTTTATTTTTCAAAATTTATACCTAAAAGCAGTGTTTTCCAACTCAAAAAGAAATCATATTTATAATACTTTTAGTTTATTATTTTATCACTAATACGATTTACTAAACTCAGAAAGTAATTTATTGGAAACTTTGACGTGTAAATATAGTTTTTGCTACTGCTATCAAACACATAAATATTTAAAATAAAGAATGATAATATTTATAAAAAGGTAAAAAAAATAATATTAATAGTTTCCGCATGTTCTTCAATGGCATAGCGTTATCCATTACTCTCTTTTCATTGTCAACTTTATAATTTGAAGAAAAATTATTACTAAAGCCTACTACCGTTTAATTATAGGATATTAGGAGATTAAATTACAAATTTTGCAATATTAGTACCTACTCCTATTCTGAACCATAGCCTTCCCTTCTGTTTTAACAAATTATCAACCAAGCATACCATTATCTCACATACATAGTAAACTATAAACCTAATTAGGAAAAATCCAGCCATCTAACCAAGACGGCAAATAACAACAAACCAAACACAAAAGCTTAGGATAGATAAGCAAAATATCTACCTTGAAGATAACCTTCCCTTTATTAGTGAGATCCAGAGCCACTGTCACTATATAGTACAGTATATACAGATGAATTAGAGAAACAATAATTGGATTTTAACATCGAACTCACATTTAAAATATACTTCATCAGTTAGTACGGACACACTATTATCTATGTTTTGTAACGTATGGGAGAAAACAGAATCCATCGGGACAGCCCAATTCACACAAGGCTCCACCTTTTTGGCTCTAAGGAGGATACACATTGAAAGCTTTCCTCAGTTCAAGACAAAATGGTACCTTGAGTCCACGTAGCTCTCAACATCCCAGAGAAAAGAACCAAAAGTCGCAGCCTCTAAGACAAGTTTCTTTAAACCACCAAAGTTAATTTTGACGTTTTCATCCTTAGAGACTGCCCCCTCGGGTGTTACAACAATTTCAGGTCTTCCAAACAATGCCTCCGTGTGCTTCTCAATGATACTGATAGCCTCTTTCGATCTAATTGTTGCAAATCTTTGCAGGGTATCTCCATCAAGGGACATCACGTAGTTGCGCAATCTGGTTGCCTTCATACCATAGCCAAATCCACCAGGACTCACGTCACCACCAGGCCAGGTAGATACTTCAGGATGAGACATCCCTTGAGAAGTGTCTTCTTCGATAGTTTGGTGAACACTATTCTCTTCTGTTTCATTTGGAAGAACTTTCATCGTCTTCTCCAGCTGGAACCTTTGATCAACTCGCTTAAGAAAATAACCATACATCACTGATGCTGCATAGACCTGCCCTACCCTGAATTTGCTGATTTCAGCTATGGATTTTAAATCTCCTACTTTGTTACCCAAAATGAGGCTCAGGTGGTTTTGAATCATTTCGTATGCTTCACGTGAGTGAAGCTGCTGAAGTTTACCATCCTCATCCGGCCACAAATCAATCTTACCAGACATATCTGTGGTTACAGATGGTGTCAAAGAAATATTAGCATCGATGAACTTCTGCACCACCAATGCGTACAAGATCTCCTCGAGAGCTTTCCTCCTTTCATTAGCCTTCACCTCGGCAATCCTCCTGGAAAGGTTTTGAAGCCATCACAATCATCAACATCGGGTTTCTTTAAGACAAACATTTTCAGATGTATAAATAAAAGATCTTAAGTGGAACCAGATTGAACGTGGACCACATACTAATATTTTACAATCATCTGAATAGACAAACATACTATATAATACATCAAACAAAGCCTTGAAGTGATATAGAAAATTAGAGTGACTTTAATTTATATTTCACTACTCTTGTAATTACCAGTGGAATATAATACAGTAAGGTGTGTAGTTTGGAAAAAATTCTTACATATCTAAACGTACAACAGCTATAGTCAAACCATAAAAATGCCAAAAGCTTTGAACACGCGCATCATAAAAATTATACTTTACACTAAACCTAAATCATAGAGCACATCAGGATGTTTCGCAGCCACCTAAATCATTCATACAAGTTATAGATGCCAAAATTAGCAAGGATGTAAGTTTGTCAAGATTTATTAGGAGAAACAGAAGAGAGCGCGATAAGACATGAGAACGAAACAAACCTGTACAAAATCAAATCCGTGCCTGAAGCAGAAGGCTCTTCCTTTTGTTGATCAGCATCGCGGTCAGTTTGGAGCTGCTCAAGCTGCTGGTCTACGGCAGCAGGCACAAGATGCGGGTGATCTACCAAAATCTGAGAAAGAAACTGCCCAATTGGAGACTCCAACTGAAGAGGAGCAATCTTGGCAGGGGCATCTGATTCAGATGACTCGGGAGATGACGATGCTGCTCTAACTAAAAAACGTCTTCTACGACCTTGCTTGGGGATAGAAAGTGAAGTGAAGCATAGCTGAAAAACATCAACAACAAAAGCAGGTGAATGATAATTAATCAATAATATCAATCTCTTGATACGGTACTTCATTTCACTTACAAAGTATCCCTAATTCCAACTACAACCAGAAAAAAGTTGACTAAAACGGCAATCCATCAGATCACGTCACGAGAATAACAGTTAACAAACAGAACACGTAATCAATCACAGCAACGGTACCTTTCTGGAAAACCTAGAAGTAGAACCGAGGCGAGTAGAGGCGGAGGCGCTGATCGGTCTTCCGAGGACTATCGCCGGCGAGCGGACAGCAGTGAGTGCCACGTCCATTTAGCTATAGGAGAGGTCACCAAGAAGATGAAAGCTTGATGGATTCAGAGAAGAAATTAACAAAGAAACCGCAGAAGAAACGAAACCTAGAGAAAGAGAAAATGGTTATCAATCGATGATTCGATTCAATTCAATTACGGTGGGCGTTTTGCTTTGTCCGAAGAGGCCGTAATGCCACGTGAAGAAGAATTTATAGGGCGTCTCTTGTGCTTCGAGGGCCCACAGTTCGTAAATGACCTCTCAACCATCAGAACTAAAATGATTTTTTTTATTATTAAATTTTTGATAATTTTTTTTATAATATGAATATTATTTTTTAGTAATTTTTTAATTTTTTAATTTTTTTATTATTAATATTTCAAAACTATCTAAAAGATACATCTTATGTTATAAGAGAAAATTGTCAAAATTTAATAGTCAAAATATATTATCTAATTTCATAACTGTTTTGAGGATTAAATATTTTTTTTCCTTGTTTTTTTAATAAAAGTTGAAATTATTCTTTTTTCAATTTTTTTTACCAATTTAATTCTTCATATTTAAAACAAAGTGAATTTAATTCTTTAATCAAATTTTGTTATATTTATTTGACGTTTTAAGCGTGTTTCTCAATTAACATTGAAGCAAAAATGAGTTAAATGACGTGAACAATTCAAATATTATCATGAAATGCGTTTGAAACGTCAAATAAATTTTAAAAAAATTGGTTAAAAAAATTAAATATACACATTTCTAAAGTTGGAAACTAAATTAGTCTAATATTTTAAAGAGAAATTATTTTTAATTTTCACTTAAATTTAAGAGATAAAAACATATTTAACACCTGTTTAAACAATGAAATTACCTTAAGTTATCTTTAACTAACCCAATTATCTATCAATTATGTTAATAAGTTAAAGGTTTTAATGATTTGAGTCACTCCAATACACATGTATTGATATTAAAATGATAATTATTGGAATTTGATAACTAAGGTTACAGTTTTTATTGTTTACTCCTTGTAAGGTTTATAAAGGCATGGGTAAACTGGGGAAGAGGAGCGAAGATATTATTTTAGTGCGAAGGAAAGACACGTTTGGATTAGAGTGTTCGGGAATGGTCATGAAACGTGTTTTTGTGAGGAAAATAACATCTTTCAGCGTTTTTATTTAATTTCATTTTGTGGTGCTGCAACAAAATCAGAAGTGATTGAGGTGCAAAATTCGCCACTGGTGCGGCAATCTTGTGGTCGTGTCTTGTTTTAATTCCAGTATCATTTCTGTTCGAAAAGCCTCCACATCTTCCTTTATTTTTTTCATTCACTACACTTCAATTCAATCCTTCTAATTTATTTTAAAAATATAAATTTGTTTAAAACTCTATTATGGCCCTTATAAAATAAAATAAAAAGTTTTTCATTAAAGGAAGCTTTACTATACCAAGGAAAATTGTTTTAGAAAAAAAAAATAGTTCTTTTAAGGAATAATTGTTTGATATGTTAGCTGCATTCCCTATTATTTTAATCTGGAGATGTTGCATCCTTTTGGTTAGAATGGTTACGTATGATTATACCTCTAAGAATACATGTAAATTTAACATCCCATTTAATTAATATACGTAATTAAAAAAACGTCACACAATTATAATATAATGAGACAGTCTTAGAGTTTAAATATAACGCCATACAGACCAAGGCATACCACAATGCCACCAAAAACTAAAGAGACATATTAAGCAGTTCACTGGGTTCCTAGAGAAATATAACGGCAGACAAGTACATGGGTCGTAGCCACAAAGATAGCCCAAGAAGGACAGAAGGTCCAGCCCAAAAAGGCTAAGCAGCGGATTCGTCTCTCCCTTGTTGACCATGGTTACCTCTCGCATCTGCTCCCATCAATAAAATTGATGATCATCGCGAAGGTAGAAGAACAACATACAAAAAAAAAGGTAAGCTAGAGCCAACACATTTACCATGCAATCAAATGAACTTTCATGATTCAGTGTACACACATACAATATACATATATCACCCAAGCATGTTATGACCCATCAATCAATACACTAAGACTCGACTCATCCGGATACATATAGCTTGGTCGGATTCAGCGGATGCTTGCACTTGCGGTGGATACCTTTGCTCACCCTCGAGCTAAGTGTTACAAGTGTTATAATGAATCAATTTCCCTCACACACAAGGTTAGCCCTTAATGGATTTCAGGTCTCCTGCTACCCTCACCACAGGAGTCAGTCCGCTCTAGGTGAGACTAACTGACCCCTTAGAGTGTCAGGATGCAACCTTACCTTGAATCCTTACCAGACCATATAGATGGGGCACCACCATGGACACCCACTAACAGGGACCATGGAATTACGTCCCGACCACTAAAGCACAACCTTGAAAGTCTCACCTAGAGACTCCAAGGAATTACGCACTGACACGAACCAACATAATAAACAGCCAAGAATTTCCACATACATTACACATAATATTTCATCCCAACATCCATAACCAAACCTAATTTCTCACATGTCGAATTAATACCAACTCGTTATTCCCAATCATGAGTAAGTGTTTTTCCTCATACCAAAACCATGCCACTAATTTACCAACCATCAAGATCCATTGTCATGCCAACCCGCACCTATATATATGCATCCAACTTCTCATGTACAACTCATATAGAAATCATGCCAAACTCCCAACCACCCACATATAATAATCCCTTCCCAAACATGCATACTCATTCTCATTAAGCCATCATACAATAACCCATATAAACACAATTTAAACATCCAATCACAGAGAACACCACATCACGGGATGCATCCTCGCCCAACTCCTCACTCAGGCTGAAGGGTCTCGCTCAAGCGAGAATGACTCTCGCTCAGGCGAGTTCTCCTCTGCCTAGGCGAGAGCTCGACGAAGAGTACAGTGGTCCCTGCGCAATCTCACTTAGGCGAGATCCCCTTCGCCTAAGCGAGACATCTGCTCGCTCAAAACGCGTTTTGGTCGCCTGGGCGACCACTCGCGCAGAAAGCCCTGGGCGAGCCTCTGCACATCTCGCCTGGGCGAGGCGAGCTCGCCTGGGCGAGATTATCAGTGTTTGCCACTGTTCACGCCTGCAACATGCATCAACATATCCCAAACAAGTGAACCAACCAGTCCAAACATCCATAACAGTATCTCAAACTCGAAGAATCATTAAATCAACAGTACACACATCATAAACACACCGGACAAGGGGGTTCTAGCTTCCCTTACCTGGAATATACTAGTACAGGACTCAACAGTAACCACGGGCACCACAGCTCTAGGGTATGCTTAGGAACTGGAAAAACAACGGAACAGATCACAAAATAAGCTCATTATGGATTCTTAGCTGAAAACAAACATGAAGAAACACCGAAGGAAGTACGAGTAGGAGTTGGAATGGACTTACGAGAAGCAGAAAACTGGCTCGAGTCCACTGGATGCGAAAGGCGGTTGAACCTAGCAGAGTTCTCTCTCTCATAGTAGAAGGCGTGACGGCTGATTCTGTGAAGAGTGAGGGTGAGTGTGTTAGGACAGATTAGGGTTCAGTTTTATCACTTAGGCCAGCCCTAGGTCCAATTACAAAGGCAACCCTTTACTTTATGGCAGAATTACATAAACAGGATTTTAATGGGCCTTACATAATTCACTCATAGTTTTCGATTTTTATTTTTATTTTTTTGTGAAGTTTGCCTATATGTGAAAATTTTCTTCTTCATATGTTATGTTAAAATTTATTAATTTACTGATTTAATATGATATTTAAAACTTAAATGTTCGAAACATGAAAGAAAAACTATAGCGAAAAGAAGTGAACGAGTCAAAGAAAAAAAAAACACATACAAAAGAACCTTTACAAGAAAAATGGCTTTTAGGAGTTTGTTATCTTTACCATCAATTCTTTTACCAGAACTTTCATTTATGATTATATATAGAGGATATTCAAATGTAAATTATTAGGTGGGTGTAAATTTAGTGGGTCAGTGTGAAACTACTTTCATTATTCTGAATTATAAAGTTTTTTTTCTGAATTTTTAATATAATTTTACTATTTAAACTTAGAGACTTTGTAAACTCATCCACTCATTTTAGATGACCTAAGCATTAAATGATACAGAAATAAGACTTTCTTTAATCTTTAATAGAGTTGAAAAGAAAGAAAAAAAAATAGATAAAAAATTGGTAAGAAGACAAGTCGTTTAATAACAGAAAAATATATTATTTTCAGGTAAGATCAGAATTATTTTTCAGTACGATATAGGTCAGATTAAAATACATAAATTCATTAATAATAATGAAAAAAAAATACAAATTTATTAAGTTGCATCAGCATTGATAAACTTTTCTATAAAATAGGCCGGATTTTCTATAAATAAACATATTTTTCTGATTTTATCTATTCTAAAAATAAACATATTTTTTATTTCTTTTATTCTAAAAATAAACAGTTTTCTTTTTCTGATAAAAAAGTCATTTACCTCTTAAAATTATATGTATTTTAAAAAACACTTATTTACTGTTTAAAACACTTTCCCACGACAAATTATGTTGAATACAGGAGGGAGGTTCATACTTTCTGAAAATTATTTAGTTCCTTTTTTTTAAGGAAAATACAGTTTTCATATTTTATTTTTAGTTTATTTCACCCAAATCATGTTGTACAAATAGAGGATTATCATAAACAAAATAAATAGATAAAAAATGTTTTACGCGTAATGATAATATAATAAAATATTTAAGTTGTACTATTTATATTGTTATTTTAAAATATTTATTTAATCAGAAACTATAAAACTATAATATAATTTAAAGATAAAACCTTTGTGGGTTCAACGTGAAAAATAATAAAATCAATGCTTGTAACGATATTTTATATCATACAAAAGATAATTGATGGAGTACTTAGTTACATCACAAAGACTTTTTTTTTTTTTTCCGATTATTATTAGTAAATTTTTATATTGTGTGTGAATAAAGCATTTCAATAATATTAAGAAATTGAAATATAATGTATTTAAATTGTCTGTAATTAAATTTCCTTTATATTCTTAATAATTTGTTTAGATAAAAAAAATTAAAATATCTTACATTTTAATTTTTTGTTTCGATAAACAATTGAAATTTTTATAAGATAAAATTTCATTTTAAGAATATTTATTGCGGGCTTAATTATGTTTTGAATCCATGATAAATTTGGAAATGGACTCTAGGATTCACATGAGCCGAGCCGACTTGACTACCCAAATGAGCTGGTTTGACCTGACGACCAAAACGAGCTAGGTTGGCTGGAAAACCCCGACGGGTCCAACCCATCTTGGTCGTCGGGCCCGTCTGACCAGTCTTGGTTGGTGAGCTTGTCTGACCCATCTTGGTTGTTGGACTCGTCGGGCCCGTCTTGGTCATCGAGTCCGCTTAGCCTCGTCTGGATCGTCAGGCCCGCTCGATACGTGTGGGTCGTTGGACCCGTCCAATCTATTTGAGTCGTCTGACCCGTCTTGATCGTGGAACCCATCCAACCCTTCTTCGTCATTGAGCCATCCTGATCGTCGGACTCGTTCTTGTTTGTCGGCTTTATTTATTAACAAAATTTATTTATTAACTGCACAATATCAAAAAGTGTCTTTCCTTTTGTTTTACTTTCTTTGTGTCTTGAATCATCTAAATATATGTAAAGATTATAAAAAAACAGGTATTTAACATTAGTAAAATGCAATATCAAGTTTTCCAACTGATTGGAGGAAGATATTTCGGTAATGACAATTAAATAAACCAATTTTTCAGAAAAGACAATGATTGAGAGATAAGAGTCATGGAGTTCCTAAGATAACCAACCACCATAAGCCAATTCAGTATATTTCAATATTCAACCATTATTACACTACACTGTCACCTTCAACTATTTAGGCCAACATACTATACATCGGACCTTGATTGAGTATCTGATATTTTTTTCATTATTAATGACAGTAATCTTTCATTGGTCATTACGTATGATACACATCTTTTCTTTTCGTCTTTAATTGTTTAATTTCTTTTGATTTCCTATACGTTCTCCTTCTCAAAGTCTCTTCAATCACTGAATGAGTCTCTTCTATATGGCATAGGCAGAACGTAACTCCTTGGACAGATTCACAACATGCAGAACTTTGCCAAAAATATCATAATAAACAACTTTTGCATTCGTTTGTTCAAGCTCCACAGACATAAATCCTTGTCCATCATAGTAAAACTTTGCGCCATCTTTCCTATTGTTATCTGTGTCTCCTTTCCATGCCTTTGAACCTCCACCACTGGTTAAGAATTGGATTTGGCTGCAACCACACTCAATAATACCATCATATATTTACCATCATTTAGACCTGATTTAGTTAACAAACAAATATTATAAGTTAACACACACCTGCTTCTGCTAATTATGTGTTCCAAGCAATGGTCATGCCCATTAATGTACATATCCACATCATTTGCCTGCAATTTTTATTTTATCAGTTAAGGTTGCACACATTTAAAAATAGGTTTGTCTTTGAAATATATTTTGTCTGAATGACCTCAAGAATTGGCAGAAGCTGCCTTATGAGCTCTTGGGTGTCACCATGGTGTCCTATGCTTCTTATAGGATGATGCCCCACAACAATCTTCCAGTTGGCAGAAGAACCCTTTAAGGCTATTTCCAGATCCTACACAAAAAGAAAAGGGGAAAAATGTATTGGATTTGCTTTTTATCTTAATACGTTGTGATGATAAAGATTAAGAGATTTTACCTTTAAGAGCTTTGATAAATATTTCTCCCTTGGAAGCACTCCTCTCCAATCATACTTGTGGTCCTTCGGCTTAAGAAAATACTTGTCCACAAAAGGTGTTGTATCGACAAAGAAGAACTCAGCAATTTCTGCATAGTTTTTAAGATCAGCGTAATACTTAATGATTGCTATCCAAGATGAGAAGCCACCTTACCAGTATCAACTATGAAGGATCTTTTACAGATCCATCTGGGATCAATTTTCTGAAGGATTGGACTCAGTTGTGCTTCCACATCTCCCCTGTAGTCGTGGTTTCCCAACACTGAAACCAATGTCTATCACATTTAATGGACACAAGAATAATGGAAGATCTGGCTAAGAATTTTTGCTTATACATCAATAGTTGGTGTTTCTGAACTCACCATTATACCACTGCTTTTGGAGGCTCTTGGCAGTGTAGATTTTTGAGAAGGAAAGTTCAAAAGCGGGGTCGTTTATACCAGTCAATCCATCGTCGTAGAAATTGTCTCCAGTGGATATCACAAAGTCGATATTTAACTTTTCTGCAACTCTTCCCATCTGACATATCACATACACAAAGAGCAGAGAGAGTTCCATTTCATGACCATTAGTTTAACCAATTACAAATACAAAAGCCATGCGTCAAACGAGCAAGTAAAAGGATTCACAAAGATGATATGCTTAGTTCCAAATCCTACATATAGTAATATTGGAACACAGAATATAGTTAAGGATTCACAAAGAATGCATGTAACAAGAACCTGAGCAGCAACTTCTGATTGGTTGTACGTTCCTTTCCTTCCCCAGTCTCCAATGACAACAAGACTAAGTGAGCCATCAGCTTTGACAGGGTGGTGTAGGCGTTGGAGAAGAGCTGATACGTTCAGAGAACACAGACTAATGAAAGCCATTATCCATACACCCAAACCAGCCATGTTTTTGTGTGTGTGGGTGTTTTCAACTCTTTACTTGTGGGACAATTTATGTAAGAAAAAAAAAAGATTCTCGCATCTTAAGAGCATATCCAACATCACAAAATAGTAGAATTGTGTGACTTAACATGATGTCGTGTACGAACTTCCCGTATATTGGTTGAACGGTGAAACTACATAAAAACTGCTTTAAAGTTTTAACAGTATTTTAAGCAACTCCCGCTGAAACAGAAGATGCTTAAGCGTTTTTGTCAAAGTAGCGTAGATAACTTATACGTTCCAATGACACTTTGGCACGGCATGCATAATTGTGAAATCAGACAAGGGAAGAAAAGTAAGTGGATACTAACAATAGGTGTCATTGGACCCACATATCAGTTTGTGCACCTTCTTTGCAACTTCCTACCTCCTCACCTATTGCTAAAATCCACTTTGTGCAACATTTGGTATTCAGATGGCCACAACATATTTAAGGAAAATTCCCAACTCATAATATATATCCAAAGTGTAAAATTAAGATGGTTTTGGACCATATTCTATTTAAGTTCATTGAGTCTTTTAGATATCTGTCGTGTTGTTCATCATTACTCCCCTTAAAAGATTACATTCGCAAGTGAATTTCCTTTTGTACCATCACATGGGGTTTCGGTGTTCTTGCAGTTCTCAAATTTCCAAATTATTTCCCTTATTTGTCTTTGAAACGTTCTCCAGAAGGTGTTAAAACATGGTCGTATTTTAATGGTGGCGTATAAGACGACAGTGGATATTGGATATCACCCACGTATGCTTCCATTATCCACAATTCTTATCTACATAATCAATGGATTCAGGACTCTTAGAAATGTTGGATAACTTTATAAATTTAACCAAGTTTATAAACCACATTCCTGATAACAATTCAATTATTATATGATTGATTCGGTGATGTTGGAGTGAAGGCCTTCGACAATTATACGATTCCATCACTGCGGTGAATGAATCACAATGGAAAAATGGGAGTTGAGCCATCATATTTTCATTTTTGTTACATACTCAAGCATGATGACATCAAGGATTGGTTTTGAATTTGATCTCAACCAATTTGGTCGGTCTTCGTTCTAGAATCTCGACGTCAAAATTGTAGCTCTGAACTTTACGAGGAAGAATGTAGCTGTTTTGAAGAAGCCAGTCTGTGCAAAACGTTGCCAAAAACATCATAGAACTCAATGGTGGCATCAGTCTGAGTCAATTTAACGGACATGAAGCCTTGTCCATCATAGAAGAAATTTAGGCCTCTTCGATTCATTGGTTTAATGTCTCCTCTCCAAGCCTTTGACCCTGCCCCGCTAGTCAGGAACTGAATGGGGCTGCAAACAAGTTCCTTTATCAGATAAATTCATTACTTTGGATTCGTTCCTTCTATAATATGAATTCATTCAGTTTTACCTCTCTGTGTCACTGATGTGTTCAAGACAATGATCATGCCCATTCATGTAAAAATCAATATTATTTGCCTGAAATTTGAAATTAAAATCAGCCCAGTTGGTTAGAGAACAAGGATCATGTTCAGTTCTTAGCTTTTAGTTACCTGAAGGATCGGGAGCAGCTTCTCTATAAGTTCTTGAGTATCACCGTGATGTCCAACACTTCTAATGGCATGGTGACCAACAACAATCTTCCATTTTGCTGTTGACTCCCCCAGTGCCAACTCTAGATCCTGAAACATAATGATTCAAAACATTATTTTTAATCAAATGGTTGGTTTTTTCAATAAAAAAAGTAACGAATCGTGTATCATACCTTGAGTAAGTTGTTAACATAAGGTTTCTGTGGTCCAATGCCACGCCAATCGTACTTGTGTTCCTGTGGTTCAGCGAAGTATTCTTGAACAAAAGGAGTGGTGTCTACAAAGAAAATCTCAACCAGCTCTGTAGAAGAACTACATCAGATTACTGCAATGGTTTTAATCCCTCGAAGATAAACCCGAAAGAAGCAAGACAATACCTGAATCTACAATAAATGATCTGAGGCAGAGCCATCTACTATCCATTCCTCTAAGGACAGGACTCAGTTGGGCCTCTGCATCACCCCTGTAGTCGTGGTTGCCTAACACTGCATCCACCATGATACAAAAGTTTATGCATACCATATGATAAGATCTACTAGATACACTCTGCACTCTAATGTAACTCCTTTATCGTGGTCATCATTATGTGTTTAGAAAATTACCGCTATACCACTGCTTCTGCAGGCTTTTTGCTGTGTAGATTTTGGTAAACGACTCTTCAAAGGCGTTATCGAGTTCATTGATTAGTCCATTGTCATAGAAGTTGTCCCCAGTGGAAACTACAAAGTCGATATCGAGTTTCTCTCCAACCTTTCCCATCTGCATGTTCATTTTCAGACATAAACATCACATTGAAAAACCAGTTAAGTAATGCGTTTACAACACCTAAATCTTTGGGAACATAGGATGAATGGGTGGTGTATTTGCATGAAAAACATAAAAAGAAACCTGGAAAGCGACTTGTGATTGGTTGTAAGAGCCTCTCCTGCCCCAGTCACCGAGCACCAAGAAGCTAAGAGAACCATCATGTCTAGAAGGGTGTGGAAATCTCTGGAGTTGTGCAGATGCAGAAAGAACACAGAGGACATAGGTGATGATGAGGGAGAAGAGAAAGGAGATGGACATGGTGAGTGTGGTTGGAACACCAGAAGAAGCGAAAGTTTCTGACTTTAAGAAAAGGTTTTGTGGGATAAAGATGGTTAAAATGTAGTATGTGGAGGCAACAACAACGTGAAACTTGAGAGTAACGATGGAGAGAGACGTTGAAGGAAATAGAAAAGAAAAAGATGTGGAAGAAGCACAGTGGAAGTTGATGGATGTATCCAATGGTATTGAAGGAAGTGGGTGGTGTTATATTCGAATATGCGATGATGCAAGAGGGAACGAATAAGCATGAAAGAACAGAATATTCGAAACCCCATCATAAGAGAAAGGCATATGAGGCAGAATATTCGGATGCTATGCTCTGTTGCTGCTGCTCCTCCTTCCAACTCCATTTTTTCCTTCAGTGCTACTAGGGGAAAAAAACAAAAAAACCACGTCACAATCCAAAATTATAATACTTAATTATATTTATTTATTTTTTAATTTATAATTTTAATATATATTATTATAGTGTTATTAAAGAAAATTCTCAAAAAAAGTGTGTTTTTCTTCTTCATTCACTCCACATTTCCAAATCATTGTAATTAGATTTCATTAACTTTTAAGTGCATGAAAAAATTGATTATTTTTAATTGAGTTATTAAATTTTGTTAGTGTATTCAGTATTTAAAAATTTTCTATTATTAATTGGATGACGTGTTTGTTATTTTAATTCTTTACTTTATTTGATTGTATTTACATGTTATTATGGTTAACATCATAAAGTGATCTTTATTATTAGATGAGGATAAACTAAAAAAAAATCTAAAATTCATAAAAAGACATTTTCAACTCATGTTTATCCAAAATTCAAAATTTTAATTAATATAGCATGATGCGTGTTAATTAATTGAGAAGCATACCAATTGTACTGCATTTTGTTTTAATCAATTCGACTTCCAACTCGTGCTACCAAAAGAATAATATATTATTGTACTCGAAATATCCACAACTTCACCTCATTTGCTATTTTTTATTTTTATTTTCTTAAAACAGTCTCTCTCTTTTTGTTTTAAATATTAGAATTATAATATTTCTATTTTCAAAATGATACGAGTCATAAAAGCTAATATTTTATTGCACAAATTAAAATACTTCTAATTTAGTGCAAGTAAGTAAATCACTCAATTCAACTTGATGAGTCATTTAATGAATTTTTGTTGCTCCAGTTCAACTAGTACTTTGAATAACCTAACAAACTATTTTGATCCGTTTGAAAACATAAAGAATAAATAAAAATTAGTTTTAAATAAAAAATATTGAATATTTAAATCGTATCGATGAAACTAATTTTGATTTTAGATTTAATTATTTGATATATAAATTATAATGTATATATTTTAACACGGTAATATTTCCTATAATGTTTTAAAATATAATTACTATTTTTATTAATTGAACAGGTCCAAAAGTCTACTAATCAATTCAACATAAATTTAGTTTGGTTGCAGATAATATGAGTTGAGTAAAGAATAATTTAATTCAATTTTTGCTAAAACAAAATCTATCATACCATTTATGAATTTATATTTCAAGTTAATCATCCGGTCAAATTCACTTCAACAATTATAAATAGAACTTTTGGAATAAAATTTTGCAATATGCTTTCCAAAATGTATGAAATTCATTTCAAAACGATATTTTCAATATAAAATTTTCAAATCAAACTTTTTAGAATATATGAAATACATTTCAAAAAGAATTATCTGAAATAAGATATATGAAATACATTTTGGAACAAGATTTTCAAGACATAAATTGTTAAACAAATTTTCCAAAATACATATGATACCTTATCGGACAAATTTTTAAAAACAAATTTCCAACCAAAAACACATTTTCATATGGCATGATGTATGTTCATCGATTGAGATGTATACCTATTTTTCATAATTCTAAGGTTTAGTTTTTGTTAGTTGGAGTTCACATGTTGTCTTATCAAGAGAGTAATATTTCAAACTTTAAGTGTTTATAACTCTATGTTACTTGTGGTTATCAATTTTTCCTAAGACAACCTACGTTTTTGCAAATTATTTTGATTGGTTGGAAAACATAAACGAATAAATCAAAAATAGTCTTAAATAACAAAATTAAGGCTTAAATACCGTTTTGGTCCTCATTTTCGTAGTGTTTGTTGCAGATGGTCCTCATTTTCACAGAATGTTTAAGATGGTCCTCATTTTCACAGGATGTTTAAAATGGTCCTCATTTTTACCGAATGTTTAGAATGGTCCTCATTTTCGCAATTCGTGTTTTATTTGGTCCTTTTCTGTAACGCCATTTAAATCATTAACGGAACATTGTACAGGTGGCATGGTTTGTATTAAGGTGTGTTACGTGTACTATACATGTGGCTAATTAACGTTAATTCTTCAAGTTAGGGGAAATTTTGCAATTAGGGAAATTTCTTTATCTTCGTTAATGCTGAGGACTTCATACCACCAATCTGTTTCAGGAGATCCACCTATGAAGAAATATATCAATCCATCATCTTTCCAATCAATGGTGAAATCTTATGGGATAGAACTCCCTACCCTGACGTCCATCCACCACATAAGAGATAACACACAAATCAGCAAAGGAGGTCATAGAAAAAAATGTAGCATATGCCGTCAAATTGGACATAACAGGAACAATTGCCCAGATAAGCCTGTGGATGAGCAGACTGCACCAGAATCCTAAACTGCTGAGAATGCACCAACTGCTGAAACTCAAACAACTCAACCACCAAGGAATGAAGTGGAGAGTCAAGCAACACCACTACCAACACCAGAAGAACCATCTCAACAGTTTAGGATGAAATTACAAATTAGGAGGAGGCCATGATAGCAGCTACAAACGTCTTAGTTATTTTTTAAAATTTCTGATGTAGAATTCATTATTGATGTACTGCATTTTGACTTTTCTTAAACTTTGTTCAGTTTCACTTTTGCCAAACATTGATGTAGTGCATTTTGATGAGGATGAATTAATGTTATGAACTTAACTTCTTCCAGACTTATATCAATTTAATTTTTCCCAAACTTAAATCAATTTCACTTACTTCAATGCTCAGATTAAGATGTCATTTTGAACATGTTGGGACTAATATCAACATAATCAAACTAAT
>Ga0214542_1002393_pt1 | contig 38821 bp, 25 predicted proteins | sample CNSS1metaG_FD_160096 | JGI IMG/M metagenome (GOLD analysis project Ga0214542, IMG submission 160096) | Root nodule microbial communities from cowpea collected in UCLA plant growth center, Los Angeles, California, USA - CNSS1 | ecosystem: Host-associated > Plants > Roots > Nodule | place: USA... | reverse complement strand
TTTAAAACTATTTTTTATATTTTTACTGTAGACAAATATTTAAAAAATAAATAAATAATATATATTTAAAAAATATACATAAAGCTAAACGTAAAAAAAAAAAGAAAAAAAAAACCAAAAAGTGAAGTCTCCATGCCCAATGACAATTTCACTTTTAAAGTGAATGAAAATCGGTTTCTCATAGCACGGTTTTGTTTTTTGGAAAAAAAAAAGGAAACTGGCATGGTGGAGGACGATTTCACTTGTAATGTCGTCCTCCACCGCGACGACTTAACCCTGATTTGCAAAAAAAAATTCAACGGACCTATTTTTACAAATTTGAATTTAAAAGAACCCCTAAATACAAAAAAGCCGTTAATGTAAAATGATATTTCCTTTAATACAAAGGTCAATATATACACTAGTGAACTTAGCATCCCATATGGGTTTTGTAAGAAACATGGAATTGGGTGGGAAGATGCTGAACTATAACCACCTTTGAAGACTTTTTCTGACAAAAATGCGATTTAACTTAGTGAAAAATACGGTGGGCAATTAGTAAAATGAGCCCAAGAAAGATATACATAATAATAGGAGTGATACTAGGTACATGGATGTAGCTCATGCAAAAGAGATTAAAACCAAATAATCTCGACGAGAACGACTGCTATGTTACAATGTTCCTTGGCATTATCAGAATGAAGTTATTTGATTTTAGTTCTAAATTGATTTGCAGCCTATGTTTCAAATTTAATAAAACTTTGTAATGCTTCAGCTTTGGTATGGAAAAGAAACAACCAATAATATTTAGAGTATGGATAATGGATCAATGAATATGGTGTAATAACGAGATCGTGTAGGAGTGGTGCTCCAAATATTAGTGAAAATGAGATCAAGAGGCATATTATATTTAGTCAGAGAATCCATGTATGGAAATTGGAGTAGTGTAATTTGCTCAGAACACAAGATTCATAGAAATTATTATTTGAGCTATATGAAACATTGAAAAAATTCATTACATATTTAACAATTATAGACAAAGCATAGGTAATATGGTAGTAGGATGAGCAGTAATGTTAGATTTATCATATAATGAACATAAAACACAGATGTCATCCTAAAGTCTGTCATGGAGGATGACTTCCTTGGTTTCCTAGTGTTCGGCAGTTCAATAGATAGGAAAGAACTCAAAGAAATCAATGTTATCTTTCGCAAATTCCAAATTTTTTGTTATGTTAGGCACTTGCACTAGCTTATTCAAAGAAACATATTTTTCTGGGCAGACCCAATGTTTTGTACAGAAAAATTCATCTATTATCCGTCTATTTACCTGCTTGATATTTATTTAAAAACTTGATATTTATTTAAAAAATATCTACAAAACTTTTTTAAACCCGCGGATACTCGTATAATGTCGAATATATAAAAAAAATCAATTTTTTAAATAAAATTATAAAATTATAAAATATAATATAAATTAACTTTTAATTTTAATTAAATTTAACTTAATAAAATATAAATTAAATTTTAATTTTAATTTTAATTTTTTGTAGGTAACATATACCTGCAGGAACAAATAATATGATACCTATATCCGATCCGTTTATAAATAGGTTTTAAAATACTTATTACCCGCTACCAACGGATAATAAATACACGCATGTACTAACTATCCATCACATATTTTATTTGTGGATACCCACATGTACAAATAGTTTTGTCATCACTATCAATGCTAGTGTAAGAGGTTTGATGAATCGAGATTATTGATGTCATAGGTAATGTGATGTGATGCACTACTATCAGAATACCAAAGAGGGTTGAAGAGCGTGAATCATGTAGCCAGAGTTGTAGTTTCACCCTTAGTCAAATGATGAGAATTATTAGCTTGAATATCATACCCATTACTATGCTAACAATCTTTGACAATAAAGCCAATTTTACTACAAATTTAGCATTGAATTCTTGTGCTGAGTACTTGGGATGAGTAAGAACCTATTATAAAATCATACGGGTTGTGAAACCAGAGCAAAACAAAGAAGTGTTTTTCTTGTGAAGATACACTATGGAAGGGAGACTAAGAGTCTTCTTACAATAATATTATGAATGCGGTAGTTTATAGGCTACAAAAAGGTTTCTCTCTAATTAATGAGAGAGATGTAAGTCTGCGTAATAATAAATGCTCTCACATAATCATTAATCATAAAATCAACTTTCCCACAAAGCAATTTTTCTAATTAATATCAACATGACCTAACATAACAAAAAAAAAAAAGATCTTGGAGTATCTAGAAAAATCTCATTTTCTAACACTCCTTGAGATTTTTCTTGGATACTCCAAGCTTTGATATCAACACTTCAAATTTAATCTTGGAGAGAGTGCTTTGGTCATAATGTCTGTAATCTAATTTTTTGAATTGCAATACTCCAGGTTGATATATACTCAACTTTAGTTGATATATACTCAGCTTTAGTTATGGATTGAGTCAACACATCTTGTTTCTTTGAATTCCAAGAGAAAACACCATTATCAAATGAGAAAACATAACCTGAGGTACTTTTGGCATCCTGTCATGTCACTATCTTCATATCCTTAAAGATTTCCACTTTCATCCTTTGAAAACCATATGCCATAGTCAGTTGTGCCTTTTATGTATCTTAACACTCATTTTGTTGCATGATAATGAGCTTAACCAGAACAATGCATAAATATGGACAACAAACTTGTGTAAACATTGTGTCTTGTCTAGTGGCTATAAGATACAATAAACTACCAATTAAGCTTATATAAGCAAAAAGCTTCTACTTTGCCACTAGCATCATTAAGTGACAAATTCTCATTTACCATAAATTCTTCCAAATCAATCATTTCAAACTGAGTTTCCATGTCATGCTCGAATTTGCTCAAGAAATCTGGACTATTGCTAATGACCAGGAAATCATCAACATACAAGGACCTAATGAGTTGTACTTCATTGTTTGACCTTTTTGCATACAAAGTAGCTTCACTTTCAATTCTTTATGCAGTAGATAACCATCCATTCTATGGTACTAGGCCCTTGGAGCTTAGTTCAATCCATAAAAAGATTTTTGAAGTTTTTAGGTCTTTTTTTTTTCACTGCCTAGAACAACAAATCCCATAGGTTGTTCAACAAATATGTCCTCTTCGAGCAAACCATTTAAAAAACCTAATTTCACATCAAAATGATAAATTTTCCATCTCATTTTCACTGCCAATGCAACTAGTTGCCTAATTATATCATGCATTGCCACAAAAGCAAATGTATATGAAAAATCAACTTCGTGTTGCTGGTCATAGACTTTAACAACCAATCTAGCCTTTAGTTTTCTTACAGAACCACCAAGATTGAATTTGGTTCTATAAACCCACTTATGATCTATTACCTTTTGATTAGTTGGCTTGTCTACAAGTTATTATGTTTTGTTTTTCTCAATCATATTCATCTCCTTTTGCATAGCACATTTCCACCCATCTATTTCAGTAGCTTCATCAAATTATTTCGGTTCAAGTGCAACAATGTTGCACCTTTCATAAATTTCAACAAAGTTTTAGTGTCTCTAACTAGAAAATCATCATCATTATCATCATCATCATCATCATCATCATATATAAATCTTCATCTTCGATTTCTAACTATTGTTCTTGGAGATTGTCTACTCCAAGTTGTTTTTATGCTTGAGGCTTCTACTTTGCAGTTCCCTCAATTCCATCTAGAAAACTCAACAAACTTTACATTTCTACTAATTAAAATATTCTTTGTCAAAGGATTGTCATGTAACCTTTGGAGCCATTACAATACTCTAAAATAATACCACATTCTAACTTGTGATCTAGCTTGTCTCTTTTTTAGTTGCTCCACCAAAGGCTTCTTTCATATCATGCTTCAAAAGGTGTTTTTCCTTTCAAACCTTTGGTAGGTAACATTCAACAAGTATGCAGAGGTATTAACAACCTCTATGCAAAAAGATTTTGAAAGATCTTTTTCAAAGAGCAAACATCTTGTTATCTCCATAATCGTCCTGGTTTTCCTTTCACTCACCCCATTTTATTGAGGAGTGTGAGAAACAATTAACTGATGTTGAATTGCTTTGAAAAACATTAAACACCTCTAACTTTTGTTTTAGAAAAAACACATAAATCAACCTTGTAAAATCATCTGCAAACAACATAAAGTATCTACTTCCATTTAAGGATGTTATGCTTATTGTGCCATAGACATCAATATGTGTAAGTTGTAATTTTTTAGTAGCTCTTTAGCTTGCTTCAACATGTGATGACAACTTGCTTTGATTTCCATATTTGCACTAGATTATTATACTTCATTAACCTTAAAGTTGAGTAACTAAAATGACCAAGCCTCAAATGTCGTAAGGAAGAATCATTTACTTTGCTTGGAAAAGTTTGGGCAACAGTTTATTTTCAATCTAAAGGAAAAATTTTCTCTATCATTTTAACAGACATTAACTGACATCCATAGGGATCAAATATGGTACATTTCATATTTTTGAAATGCAAAGCATAATTTCTTTCAAGCATTTGTCTTACATTGAAAAGACTTTGACTTAAATCAGGCACAAAAAATACATATGAAATGTATTTGGTACTTGAAGGAGTGTCAACAACAACCACTCTTTTACCTTTAACATCAACACTTTCTCCATTGTTAATAATAACTTTTGAGATGTGGGATTGATCAAGTTCCTTAAAAAAACTTGCATCAGGAGTCATATGATTGGTGCACCTATTGTCTATTAGCCAAACTTCTTTGTTGCTACTTGTAGAATAACAAGAAGTAACAAATGACTACTCTTCAATGTGCTTTTGGTGCTTAGCAACTTGAATTTGTTATCCTTGTTGTTTTGCCTTATTTTTGCACATTTTTTCTACATGACTGAGTTGGTTATAGGCCCTACATTTGACTCTAGGTCTGAACCAACAATAATTATCTATATGGTTTATTTTTTTACAATAAGAGCAAGATGAAAACTTCTCTTTCCAACCCATTTTGTTGTTGTCTTCTTCCTTTTTTTTCCTTTGCCTTTTTCCCACCAAGCATTTATTCATAGTTGTTTCTTCCTTGAGGTTTGCTTTTGTTGTTAGCCATAAAAGTACATTCAATGTTTTCTTCCATTATTAGGGGTATTCTTTGTTTAGTGGCTTGCAAAGTATTGACAAGTTTTGCAAATTAAATTTAAGAAAAATCTTTATTTTCTTCTAGAGATGAGATTTTTGACTCAAACCTCTCTGGAAGATACACCAAAATTTTCTCCACAACTCTTTGATCTTTAAGCTTCACCAAGAAATCTAATTTAAGTAACCACTTTAGAAAGTTTGTCCAAAAACTCCTCTACTATTTCAAACTCCTTCATTTTGATTACCTCAAATTCTCTTCTCAAATTCAACACCTTCATCCTTCTTGTTATTTCATTGCCTTGGAACTCTTTCTTGAGCTTGTCCCAGACCTCTTGTTGTCTCAAGATCCAATATCTTGATTGAAAATATCATCGTGTATTGTTGCATGATTAATGGCAAGTGTCGCCTTCCTTTGGCACTTCTTCCCTGTGGAACCTTATTTGAGCAACTATTGGGTTCTCTTATAAAGGGGCTAAATTAATTTCATTTTCTACCACTTCCCTCAATTTGGAGCTCTTAAATAAGTTCTCATTTTCCCAGCTAACAAATCATAATTTTCTCCTACAAAAAAAAGAGGTCTATGTTGTTAGGACTCTAAAAAGTGTACCAAGTCGCGCAAGTAGTAACTGGTAAGATTGGGATATTGTTTTGTGAAAGACTCGTGTATACTAAATAATCGTGTAATTAATAACTAATTTAAACTAAAGAATGAATCCATAATTTGGGTTTTTGTGCAAGTAAGTAAATATTGCATAAACAAGTAAAAGGTGAACTTGGATATTTGAAACTCTAGAATATGGAAAATACTAGAAATGCAATGGATTGATATTGTTGGGGTTAGATTTCACCGACTTAACCCTCATGCATATAAAACACTAAAAATCTTCTCCATTAAATTACTAATGTCAATCCACAAGTCTACTCAAACCTTAATCTTTTAGTTGAATGAGCCTAGGTTTCCTTATTAAGAGTCAATTCCTTGAATCCTAAATAAGCTCAATTCCTAGATACAAGTTCCATTAGGTATCTTGTTCCAAATCTAGGTTTCAATAGATTATTTTCAATACCTAATGACCCAAATATCATGCAAGGAATGGTTAAAACAAAGCAAGCCTTAAGTAAAGAAACAAAGATTCTAACATTAATGTATTTATTTACAAAAGCAAGGTAAAATTAAGGATTAAGTAGGTTAAAAGCTATGGAAGAGTTGGTTTTGTTAATGAAATAAGACTTAGATAATGGTACAATTTAACATTATTAGATGTAAAGAATTGTTGCTTGATGTCATCCTTTCTTGTAGGTATTTTTCTATAGTATGTATATGACTTTCTAACTAGTTTTCACTTCCTCACAATCCCTTAAAGTCAATGAGTTCTTGATACCATGTTATAAAATCAGAAAAAGTATAAAGGTTATAAAACGAGAGCAAAAACATAGAAGAGGGATTTTCTTGTGAAGATACACTATGGAAGAATGGAGACCAAGAGTCTCCTTACAATATTATGAGTGTAGTAGCTTATACGCTACAAAAGGTTTCTATCTAATTAATGAGAGGGGTGTAAATCTGCATAAAATAAATACTACCGCTCTTTCTCATCTAATCATTAATCATACAACCAATTTTCCCACAAAACAATGTTTATAATTAATATCAACCTGACTTGACTTAACAAACAAGAAAATAAAAGTCTCATTTTCTAATAGAACCATTATTGATAGCTCTTTGTCTTCTCATATTAAAAGAATTACCTCCTCATCATATTGTGTTGTTTGTGTAGTAATCATGTCCATTTTGAGTGTTGCTTCGTCCACGATTAAAAGCGTTGAAATTGGTTGAAGAAGACTAGTAGCAATATTTGCAAGCACACTATCAAATTCAAGACATCTATGTTTTTCAAACTTTTCCTCTTGAACTAGGAGAAGATCAAGACACGTGGTGATTGAAGTGATCAAGAATCTTTTCTGTGTGTTGGGAAAAACACATCATTAATGAAGAACATTATTGTCATTACCCACAAGAATCACTCTAATAACAGATAAATAAGATTAACACAAGGGTACACAAGAATATTCGTGGAAACTCCAAATCTGGAAAAAAAACAACATTGTTGTCTAATGACACTAAAGAATAACACTAGGTAAAAATTTTACAACATGTAGACCACTCTCTCATGCCTTTTAACCCTAAGTACACACAAACACACACACACACGCACACACACACACACACTCTTTCTCTCTTTCTCTCCAAAGCAGGAATTTAACCCAAACCTTACCACATTCTACTACAAGACTATAAGAAAAGTCAAATAAGAGCTTAAAGTGTTTTTTATCGAGGTAAGAAACACCATAGACTTAGAGTCTATTATAAAGTCAGCAACACCTAGTCCCTAACTTATCCTAGGCGATGTAAAACTTTCTAAGACATTATTTTCATCCGCTCAACATTGTGTGACCGTCTTCAGATATAGAAGCACCAACTGCAAATAAAGTTAACAATCTTCTTAATATTCCTAGAGATAAGCAATCATGGTATTGTCCTTTAGATGTGAAAAATAAAGAGCGAGCATGTGTGTTAGACCAAGTGTAGATATAGATGCAAGAAATCAAGTCTCAAGAACATTAACTTGTTTTGTTGTTCATGATGATGAAAGTTTAAACGAATGATGTTGTTGAGATTGTCCAAGACACTCTTAATCCTACTAGAGGGAGGCCATTTTAAAAAAAGTGATGAAGTTTGAGTCCTTTGACCATGGCAACAACTTGTTGCCAAATGACATCATTGTCATCATCAAGTTTCAAATAAACAAGGGTAGTAAAGGAGTGTGGCTGAAAAGAGGCTACAATAGCAAAGTTGAATTCATCCATAGTTGAAGAAAGAAAAAGATACATAAGTGAAAGTCATGGAAGGTTCTAACTTTTACTCTAAAATGTGATAAACAAAAGGCGCATGTGAGAGAGAAGGAAAGTGATGAATGGAGAGTTAGATGTTTTTCTATTTGAAGAAAAGTTTTTCTATGAATTATGTTCACTTTCGAAAGTCTTAACTATAATCAATTCTAACTCTATTGAAAACTCAATTTTTTAAAACTTACGAGAGTTTTAAGGTTAGTTATTCATATTGTAAACTTTGCAAGAGTTTCACATTCTCCAATACTTGATGAAGTTATTTCAACATAATTACAAGATAAAGTTTTGTAAATGATTTCAAGAATCTCAAAATCACTTTTTGCAACATTCAATTCATCCTCTAATTTTAAAACTTCCTCTAATTTTAAAACTTCACTTTTAGGTCAAGTATTAATTCCTTTTAGTCTATTATTTGAAATGGTCAACTCATGTGCTTTTTCATGCATTTCATTAAATTTACTCACAAGTTAATCATGGCTAGCATCATTTTCAAAGTCAACTTATATCAATTGAAGAATCTTATTGTGCCATCAAAGAGTGATTTACTTCTTCATTCTCCCTGGATGAGGTATTTGATGTAGACTTATGATTATCTTATCAAGCTATATAAGCTTTTCTAGCTTTGCCTCCTTTCTTAACTTTCTTGATAGTGTTTAGATCCTTGCTTTGATTGTTTGGACATTCAATCATGATGTGTCTGCTTTCCACAATCAAAAATACAATTTGGTGAACTAAAATAACATTTCTTATTCATATACCTTGTTTAATGATAATTTCTATCATTTTTTTTTCATCAAAAACCTTCAAAAATTTTCATAAGTACATTTAGATTTTTGGATCAGTGTGTTCATTAAATCTTGCATTAAATATTTTTTTGTCTTTAAACTTAGTCGCAAAATTGGAACTCGGTCATATCCCAAATTTTGAAACATTTTGATTCCTAAATTTAAAAAATGAATGAATATAGTTATTTTAATTTAATGACATTAACTTTTTTGAGTTTGTTAAATGGTGTTCTAGGCTGATATCTGAACTAGAATTTATCAAAACGATATAAACAATTCAAACGTCATCCCAAAACACATTTAACACATCAAAAAAATGAAATGTAATTAGTTAGGATGATTATATTTATTTATTATTAAAATTTAAAGATCAATCTATATCAATTTATGGAATAATGATGGATTATAATTTTGCATCAAAATTTAGATACTAAAAATATATTTAATTTTTAAATTATTATTCATTGTTTTTACAATTTTGTATCGAGACTCTTCTTCTCGTCACAACTCTTTTGTTCGATCAATTTGTTCATTTTTAACTTGTATTTGAGGACATATCATTTTACTCTAATTTTGCACTAAGCTTAAATTGTTTACTCCTATCCAAACATAGGATTTCTTTTTAATCCAAGGACATATGCATCATAGAGGGATTGTTCATAAGAGAATACACAAATTTAGATTATAGCAACATACTCAAAAATTGCATTTTGTATAAAAACCAAAAACACTACCCCATGTGATTTAGTTAAGTTCATTCCTTTTCCAAAAGAACATTTACTTTTTTTCTCTATAAAACTTATATTAAACATCATGGTATATTTTGACATTCCACAAAGAAGAACATTTACTTGTATGTCTTTTTTCTTAATTATAAATTTGTCACATTGTTTTTAATTTACTTTCAGTCTTCAAATATTTGGCTTAAAAAACATGACAAACAACTTATTTTGTTCTTTACTCTATTTTATATACAAATCTTAAAAAAAATGAAAGCGGTAATCTTGTAATTGAAAATAGTAGCACGAGATAAAAACAAGTATATGAGTCCCAATTTTTTTTTTAAAAGACTGAATTAGAAATACCAGAATCTCTGCCGTGTGTCAAAATATCTGACCCAATGGATCTACTGTTCTCCAAAATATATGTAGACATATTCAAAAGATTAAGCAACTACAGAGTTCTTCAAAATATATACCAAAGTCACACAAATATTTGAACATAAGCTCTCTCCCACTTAGAACCAGCATTAGGAGTTACCAATTCTTTTTCTTCCCTTTACCAGCTTTTGGCTCACTTTATCATGTTTAGCACTAAAATACTACTAAGTCGAAAAGCGTAGAAAGAAACTATGACAAATTCATAAGGACTAATGCAGTGGCTTAAAATACAAACACAAACATTATGATCAAATTTATTTCGGAGCAGGTGCAGTAACTATCAAACTTATCAGCCACGCTATAATGGACCAAATGCTCCAACAAACGACGAAAAGGACAAAAAATCCAGCCAAAATAGTAAGGATAGGAGGTCCCTGACCAGCATTGCTACTTTCATTTACATCTGATCCTTCTTTGGTTGATTTCCCATCTACAGAGTTAGGGTTTGCTGCGAACACAGTCAACACCCTCTGATTCACTTTCAATCTCGTAAAAGTTTTGCACCTGGATACAATCAAGACCAGAAGATATATACAGTCTCAGTCTGATGATATATTACTACAGAAATAAGATAAAACATCTGTGATTAAAAAGAATGCAATTATTACAACAATGTAGATTACACACACTTTTATTCATTCAAGTAACATGAGAGAATGGAAGAGAGGCGAGTTGTTTCATTTTAGGTAAACATTTCTCATAATTTAATTTTTCTAAAATATGAGGAACAGAAAGCACAATTAACAAGTAAACTTCCAAACGTTCTTTGTTGATTTCTATAAATACTTTTATCATTTTCTGAATTTTGAAATCAAAATTAATCCTCTTCTCCCTCCCCGTCCAAATTCCTCCATACAAACGTACCCAACCATGAGCTGCAAAGGTCTCTGTTAGAAAGACTTACATACAGCTTAACTTTTTCAGAATTATCTTCTGACAACCGTGCACGGGTTTGGAAAAGCTTATGAAAACTTTTGGCTTATTTTAATAAGCTCTCTAGATAGTTTCTGAAAATAACTTATAACTGGTATGAAAACAGTTTAGCCCAATTTCTTCTTCCACCATAAATATGTGCCTATTCAATAACTTCAAAACCTCAGTTGCTTGACAAACAGGAGGATAATGAGAAACCTTTTCATTAAAAAATAAGAAAAGGATTAAAAAAAAACCATTAAAAAAGCAAAGTCCACGATTGTACAAGTTGTCCAATCAAAATTGAAGAATGAAGAATCCAGCCTCCACTTATTTATTTAGTGACAGCCCCATATTTTGTTTTCATTGCCAAACAACAAAATTTTAAAAACAATTTTGATGCAATTGCATATTTTCTTTTGGTATGGTTCTCCAATCAAACTTGAAGTTTCGTCTATTAAAGATGCATATATTAATAGTTTGCATTAAAGATAAGTGTAGATTAACGATGCAAAACTTTAATTTTAATTGAAAAAACAACAATATATACAGACAAAGGTTTTAGGTCTGCACTTGTTTATTTACCGCACAATTTTTATCATTGCAAAACAACAAAAACTTATAGACAACTTACATGCAATTCCTAAAGTGGTTTTTGGTAACGTTCTCTTATCAAAGTCGGAGTTCTATCAAACTAACTACATGACAATGTTCGCTAAATGATAAATACAGAACATCGAAATTAAACTCCAATCCTGACCAATGAACAACACTAAAAGACTGCATCTAAGTTCTGTAAAAAAACCTAACAAATAAAAAAAGAACAAGCAAGACTATATCACAACAATTTAAACCAACAATTCTGTTAGTTCAGAAGACTGCAAAACCAAACAATGGTTTCTACCGACATATAAATGTTGAAATCGGAGAGCAATTTAAAACACAAACCGAGCAAATGCAAAGAAAAATGTACAGAAAAGAAATAGAGAACTAAGATGTAAAAATTAAGAATGAAGAGATAAAAAATTGAATGAAAAAGGTGAAAAGTGTGAACCTGAAGGTAGAAGAGGAGAGAGAGAATTTGAGAGGTGGAGCAATGGTGAGAAATTGAGGTGGCGAAGGAAACCCTAGTGTGAGCTGAGCCTGTGGTAGTGCTGCGTGTAAGAATCTCAGACACGCCATATCACTCTCTCACTCACTCTCGCAAGCACTCACACTACACTAAACAAACAAGGACCATCAATTTCTTAAATAAATATTATAACATTTTTTTTCTGGTTTAAAATTTTTATGAGATAACTCATTTATCAGTGTCATTTAAGAATGAGATTTTGAAAACTATTATTTTTACAAGAATTGATTTTTAAGTTTTTTTAACTTAAAAACTTATCTTTTGTAAAGAAATTGTTTGGAATAGATTTTAAAACTTTGATTTTTTTTTTCTAGAGTAATTATCTTTTCTATTAAAAAAACACATTATAAAAGTAAAAAAATAGTAAAATTATTATTTTATAAAAATGTTAAAAATCGTATGTATAAGAATTAGAGCTGTTAAAAAGGGTAACCTGGTCTGGTCTGACTTGACCCACCACGGGTTTATCACTGAGTGAGCCAACTCAACCCGCTCACTTATTAGCGAGCCAAAAAAATTCGAACCCGGATCGACTCACTACGGGTTGGTGGAATAAATGAGTTGGTTCACTCGTTCACTTAATTAAAAAAATACTTTTTTTTTCTTCGATCTCAAAAAATCTAAATTATAATTACGATTAAAATCTAAATAAACTTCAATAGAATCTAAATGCAATCCAAACATATGTTAAACTCAATCTACAAACCAAAATAACAAAAATACCAATGTGTTGGCTAAAAAACAACCTAATCCGACACAGATGCAAAGTTCAACATAATAAAAAAACAATTGTGTGACCCTTTATTTGCAAGTTGGTGAGCCAACCGGGCTCACTACAGGTTCAACCCGGGTGAGCCAGGTTCTAGGTGGATCAGGGTTAAAAATTAACCCGTATTAAAATTTATAAAAAAATTTCAATCCAACGCAGTCCAAACCTGTGATAGACCGAGTTGGCTTGCGGGTTCCAACCCATTTTAACAGCTCTAGAAATTTTATTTTCGACGAAGAGATTTATTACTTAAGTTCGTAATGTCTTTTTATTTATTCGTTACAATATGACAAACGTGAAGGGCCGTTATTTAATTATAGCAAAGGTAAAATTACTTTATAAAATCTTCTATTTAATAGTATAATTATGAGAATTTAATTATAATTTTATCCATCTAAAAGAAGAAAAAAAATGTTGCAAGATACAACATGATAAATATATTTTTTTGAGATTGTATTTTCAAAACATTTTTTTTTCTCACTTTAAAACTATCTACAAGAAGAAGTGAGATGTTAGATGATGTTTTCACTTAGTGATTCAAATGAAGTCTTTAATACTAACCACCTTTACACTTAAATAATTATCTCCTTATATTTTCAACTAGACTATAAGGAGTCATGCTACAAGGATCTTTATAAGGAAATGTTCCATTTTGATCTTGTTACTCTATGTTCATGTTCAATTGAAAAAACTTCCAAAATCTTCCAACAGAAAAGGATGACATTATGAAAAGAGTGAAGTTTGAAGAGATGAAAGTAAAGAGAGGGCAAAAATAATCTCAGAAAAAAAAAAAAAGAGGAAAAGAAAAGTTTACATGCAAGAAGAGAGTGAAAAATGGAAGAAGAGTTTTATATGCACCATTGCTTAACGATGGATTAAAAAACTATAATTATAAAATTACAATGCTTGAAAGATCCGGATGATACAATTTATATATAATAGATTAAAATCACATATTTTTCCTATGTATGGGTGACTTAGTTAACACCAACGGAATCCTAGAAACTAAATTTGTAATTAAATTAAACTAAATAAAAATACTATTAAACCTTAATTTTATCATACTTAATCTCGCATCTTGTACAATTTACCATCTTTTATTTTAAACTCTATTTTGAATTTCAATCATTTTTCTTTAAATAATTTGTTAATAGATAAATTTAACCTAATGGTTCATTGTAACTTTAGCATATAATTAATAATTGATATATTATTTATCATAAGTTTTATTTGTATAAGTTATCATTTATATATTGAAACAATCTATATTGTAAATTTAAATTGTATAAAAAAGTATTTACGATAAAAAAAAAGGTAAGGTAATAATCTAGTTAGTTAATAAAAAAACTGACCCCAGTATATATGAATACAAACAAACCATAACTAATAAAATGAAGAACATCACACTATACGCATAGAACCATCGCTGCTATACTTTAATGAATAAAATTAGGATCCTTAGTATTATGTTAATTTAATATGGTAATCTAAAAAAGAACAAAAACATGAAATTAATAAAATCTACATAAATAATGCTAAGTCAAATCTTAAGATATTTTATTTTCAATTTTTCAGACCATATGTTCATCGTTTCAGTTCGCAAGTGTCATAATCGGCAGCATGTTTTATTTAAATTCAACTTCTTTAAAATGGATACAGATTAAATATATATTGTGTAAAACAACGTTTGGTTTATAATTTAACAAATTAATCGTTGATAGTGACATTTTAAAACACTCTTCAAACTAAATCACCGTCATCATCATAATTTACATAGTTCCAATCTCATAATTCCTATACAATACTCCTAATGAGTCTATAATTACATGCATGAATGAGTAGAAAATTTCATAAGAAAATGCATCCCGAAAATTTGAGAGCACAAAACTAGAACTTGACAATACTCTTACGAATTTCAGCCGATAAAAGTATTGGAGAGTATTGAAAGAATAAAGTGCTGTCTTTTTTATTTTTTTAATACGAGAAAGTTACATTCATCCATAGGGAAGGCTCAAAATATATAAGTGCTGTCGATCATTTGTGGAAAGAATACAAGGGGATAACCCCAGGACACTAAATGCCTTTATTCTTATATATGCTCCTTCAAACCTAATAATTAGTTTATTCAAAAATGTGGAAAGACAACTTTGGAGGGTGAAAATCCACCCGAAAACGACCTAAATACAAAAATCTTCTAAAATAGAAACGATGGAGGAGGGAAATGAATATTGCTCATTACAATCATACCAAACTTTTTAACTCAACAACACACATCTAACGCAGTGTGTTTTAGTCATTATTAACAGAGAAACGGCAGTTTAAATTTCAGGATGATTTGGCACACAATTGCTCGAGCTTCTCCAGTGTGACACTCTTTGGCCTTTCAAGTGGCATTCCAAGAGCCCGATCCCATATCAACTGAAACCATCAAAAGAGAAACGCTATCGCAAGGTAACAAAAAGAGAAATATTAACAAGGAAACAATGGGGAACGACAGACCTGAGGGCCAACTCCAAAGCTCCTCGATACACCAAATAGAACAGTATAATAGCTGTTGACAACAATTTCACAGATCGTTAGATTCAGTTTTCACCCTAAATTTATTGAAAAAAGAAAACTATTTCAAATCCAACAGGCGAGAAGTAACACTATACTTTTCCTCAGTTAGACCATAGTAGTTCAGTAGCACTCCACTGTGAGCATCAACATTAGGCCATGGATTTTTAACCTACACGAAAAGTTCAACCATATCAGCAATAAATTCCCACTAATAGCAAAGAGAGTAATGAGTAACATTTATTATAGTTCAACCTGTATCGAATTAAATGTGGGAGGGACTACATGAAAACGTGTGGCAAAATATAAAGCAAACAGATTCAACTTAGAATGTAAAGGATCAGATACAAATTCACATGATTGTGTAAAGAAATAGTGACTGACTACCCTGGAAAAAGTCAATACTTGCATCATAATGAAACTATTTAAAGTCTGAACGAAGTTGAGAATAAATAATTCCATAAAACGTATTGAAAAATGAAAACATAAACATTACCTTTCCTAACTTAGTAAGAATGGGCGGCACAACCTCTTTTATTTTAGACACCTGAAAGGGTCACAGTCGCATTAGATCATAAAGAAATTAAATCGCAAGAATAGAGGGTTGGTTGTGTAGCAAGAAGACACTCCAAAGCAAACACAATCTGGAATTGGGAAATAAGTGATTACCAACTGGAAAAGTGGATCATTAGGCAAATGCTTCAAAGCAAACTCCCTCTGGCACGTGTATCTTGGATCTGTCTGGCGCAGAACCCCATGCCCATATCCAGGCACAACCTGAAGATCCAAAAGTAAAAAGCCAAAGCCTATATTACCTTAGAAGTAGATGGTGGTATTCTCTCTAAATCATTTGGAGCAAAGATATACATATTATCACATACAAAAAACTTACACTAATAAAGCATAATATGTTTATTAAATATATCATTTCCTTATTTTGAAGGTCTACTAAAACCTCGATTAAATTTTCTAGTAGAAACTTCCCGTTAGGGAAGGCTTGTATTGTAAAAGGAAAAATTGTGGCTGGGTGTGTGCATGTGCAAATACATAAAAGGGAACTGAAGAACCATAATGCCCTCCAGCCAACATATGATTTTCCTCAGGAGGAAAACACTTTGAACATAACACATTGGACACAGTGGCATGCTTTGTTCAATTGATTCTCTTTTCATTTTTTGAAGTGTAATTCGTATCCTCAGCTCTTCCATAATAATTTTCATTACTTCAAAGTTTATACAAAAATAAAAATTGAGCAAAACGCAAGTAAAAAAAAAATCACAATTTAGCATCCAGATTCCTATCAGTTATGACATTACCTGGCCTTTACTCAATGTTTTATTAATGTAGTCAGCCAATTGCTCTGTACTTATGTTGGGAGTTCCAAACTCTGCAACTATTGACCTGATCCATCGCAGAACTTCCTGTAGCATCATAATAAAAGTGAAAAAAATCAAACCTATATGAATTTGCATATAAACTGACTAAAGTAAACAGAACAAAATAATAGTAAAGCAGAAGTGTCACTAAAAATGGTAAAAATGTAGATATGAGTAAAATTTAAAACCACATACGATTTCTGAACAGAAAGATGAACTAAAGAAAATTTTATATCAGATAAACAGAAAACAGATAAAAATGGAAAACCAAACAACAAAATTACCTGATTGGCCAAACCATGCAAGGGACCAGCTAAACCATTCAAAGCAGCCGCAAATGCAAGGTAAGGATCTGATAGAGGACTAGCGACCTGAGGGGTAAACACAGTACAGTACATTAAAACAATAAATATAAGAAAACGCAGGCATTTACTTGATTCATATTAAAAATACATATTAGTATTTAATAAAGAAAAAATAATACAGGATAGAAAGAGATTGATTAAAGGAAGTAACTTACCAGGTGGGCTGTGTGCGAACTAACATTTCCACCTTCATGATCACTGTAAACAAAATTTAGGAAAAAAAAAATCAAACATAAGAAATTGCAATTGCCTGTAATTAGAAGAGAACCATACAACTTGTCACTATCAATGATGTGTCATCATTAGCAATAACTGGGGTTGCTGTAGTTACAGGAGCCATACACAACAGATCATGATCATAAAACAAGTCATCATTAGCATTGGAATGCAAACCTGTGGATGGAAATATAAAGCCTCATGAACTCCAGCATTTCTGGATCATCAAACCCTAACATATGAGCATAGTTTGCACCATAATCCAAAGAATCATCCAATGGTATGATTTTTCCATCCTTGTATTTCCTTTAAAATAACAAGTTAATTCAAACATCAGATGCCAGTATGAATCTGTCAATTTTGATCAAGTCATCGCACAAAATATATGATATTATGATATCTCTGATTGTTCTTTTGTGTGTGTGTGTGTATAATATAATACACATCCTATAGAATATCAAATGTGTAATTTTGATTAGGATGGATATGCTTTACATACCGTCGATAAATATAAGCAGCAATGGCTGGCAAACGTGCAATTAAATTCAAGGTGTCCTCATAAGTTGGTTCCCAATACCTAAATCCAAGCAGTAAAACAGCTAGAGTAACATATAATGTTGGAAATAAAACAAACACCATTTAGAATTTTACCTTGCCTTAGCTATCCCACTCTCGTAAGCTTTCTGAAATTCACTCTGCACCTGAAAAATGTAATGAATTGATTGTGAATCAATTGTTTCTATTTACAAGAAAACGTAAAGAGAAACAATTATCATAGAAAAGAGGTTAGGAGCTTCTTAAACTTATGTGACAGTAGTAGGTGGAAAATCCTCTGATCTGTCCAGCTTAGCAATGAACAGATAGAGCCCTCACTGTGACTAAAGAGGAATGACCTGAGAAAAACCCATAATGACCCCAGATACATTTAATCTGGATTGATGAAACAAGGTATTGATTGTCTGATTATTAATATTTTATTGAATGTAGATATAGACTCTGAATGTTAAAGGAGGCAGACCATTTTCAAAGAAAGGAATATGGGTTCCATTCAACTTAGGTGTAAATTACTTCCAGAGTAGGATAAATGGATAAGAATTTAGTGTCATAGTATCCAGGTACAACATGGAATTTGCCTTCCACCTATAGTTATTTCATGTCTTAAATCTCAAATCTTGAGATACCTCAAGAGTATCCTCCGTCCATCTTCCAAAGCCTGGCTGCTTCTTGATTCAGATTTCCCACCATCCAGAAATCCTTCTCACTAAGTGTAGGCATCATTCCGACACATTGATACAGTGCTGTTACTGCTTTATTATAGCGGTTTAGATATTAAGTTCAATGTAAATAGATCCCCAAGCATCATGCCCCTTATTGACAAGGATATTATAAACTAATTTCATCTTCCTTTTCATTTTGAGAAGAGTCTAAATCTAGATGGATATTGAGAACATTTTTAAATTAAAATCCTTTCAAAGATTGCTATCTGATTGATGGAAAAAGTTTTTGGTGTTACTCTTCAAATGTGTTTGGTATATTAAATAATAATCTCCAAAAAGGAAATAGCTTTATACACAGTTTTGGAGCTTATGATAAGTTTATTTTTTAGTTAACTTTTGTTTTCCCATTGTATTCTACAACAGCCTTGACAAGGCTGTTGTTGGGAGGGTTGGAGATGGTGATATGAGGGTCAACAACAAGAGAAACAAAGGAGCTCCAAGGGGTCATGATTTCATTATATTCCAAAGGCATATACCACAACCCAATATTTTATGATACTCACCAATTACTTCATCTTTTGCAAAACAAACAACACCTAGCATAAGTAATACTCAAGATTATATCGTCTTAGATGAGGTCTTAGAAAGTGAATTTATTTCTAACTCAATCTTATAAAATTGACTCACAAGTCAAGATTTGCACTCACATACTAAAATTTAGTCATATCTCTCTAGTCGATGAGAGATCTCCAACACTCCCCCTCATGCTAATGAATGAACATCTCAAACGTGAAACTAGATATTCGTAGGTGGTATGATAGTGACCTAATAAAGGGTGACACAACTATAACAAACCTTATTAGGATAAGCTCTGATACCATCTTATAAAGCGAATTTAGATCCAATTTAACCCTACAAAATTGGTCTGAAAAAAGAGATTTGCACTCACTTATATACTATAATTTGGTCATATCTCTAGTCAGTATGGAATCTCCAACAAGAGGGATAAGAACAAAAGAAGCAAGCAACCACATATGGTTCATTGAAGATTATAGCAGCTCAAATTGAACCTTGTATAAGCACATGTTAGACATGTTAATCATGAATTTCCAGTCAAATATAGCTCACAGTTATCAAATGATTTCCCTCCCATTTTCAGCTTTTTATGAGAAAAACTGTGATCCATTGTCGTCCAAATGAAACTTTTAACAAAATTCTTTGCTCAGTCTTGATATTATTAAAGTATTAGCAAAATAGTCAGATTGATTAACCAATTGAATTATAGAAGAAAAGTTACAGCTAAAAAGAACAGAGAGAAAACATAAATTAAAAAGATCATGAAGGAATCTTTTGCTTGACCTGAAGTGCCATGACACCAGTTGTGAATTGAGTCATTGGATGAGCAGAAACAGGTAATGCATCAATAGCCTTATAAGCATAATCTGCAATAAAAACTAATAATAAGTCCAAGAATGAACACAGACTCAAGTACAGCAGAAACAAGCCAGCAAATTTTATGTTAAAAATTTCTAGACACACCTTGAGTGACATTTGAACAAGAGCAAAAGCAAAGGGTGAATGTTCACAACCCAGACAAAATACAACAAAGCTTGTCCGTATATTTTAAGCAACAAGCAGTTACAGATGTACAATTCGTAAAAAGAGAACCAAACATACAAAAGAAAGACAATTAAGATGCAAGCCATAAGGTTCCTTTGCAGCCACGGTTCTAAACAACACACAAGCTACCAAGAGAGAATTTAAGTTATAATCATATATATAATCCTGAACATATTATCATGCACTATTAATGTTGTGTCAATTCACTTAATTGAGACAGACCATTATACCGCAATGATGAATAACACGTAGCTTCAAGGTAATTATAACCAAGTTATGACAGCAAAAGAAACTGAACCTGGGATAGTTGCACGACTTCGCAATTCCTGGGATAATGAGTCAACTTGTTCTTTGTTTGGTATCTGTGACAAAGTGCATGAGTCAAAGATTATACAACATAATCTTAACTGAGAGCAGATATAAAAACACCTTGGTACAAGGATTGTAATACATTATGTCACAAATAAGCAAAGTTCAAAATAATTACTTCAATTTTATTTTCCAAAACTATTGCATACCTTTCCTGTCAATAGAAGCCACAGTACAGCCTCGGGCAAAGGCTCCCCACCAGGAAAAGCACCTGGAAGCTTTTTCTGGCATTCAGGAATGGACATTCCCCTAAAGCGAATTCCCTGTAAGATATAACAGGCTGCTCTCAGAGAACCCTTTGGTAAACAGTAAACATTAACAAAAAAATGCTACAATAAAGATTTTACAGATTGATCAAATTAGTCCTAAGCAAGACCTAATCACTTTAATAATTCACAAATATCTGAAGTGTGAAGACTGAGTTAATTTAGATATTTACCTCATCTGGGTCAACAGCTGACCCAAGCCATACTAAAGCTGTCATTCCTCTCATTCCACCAAGCACCTTTCAATTGTGACAAAAGGGTGCTCAAAAAATAAGTTAATCACAAGCTTATTGACAGGAGAAAGGATGACTTCCAATGCCACTAGTAACTTTAAAAAGATAATATAATTACCATATCAACAGTGATCTTTCCCAACTCAACACTTCCATGATCTTTCTTTAGCTTCTTAACCCGTTCCTGCAACCAGGTTTGTACGTATAGATTAAAACATAAGGTAGAGAGGTATAACATTCTTTTACAAGAATTAACTAGTGTTTTTGCATGTTACAAGCTAACATAAAGAAACAATGAAACGAAGGAAACATAGCTTATGAAATCAATAATAACTTGAATTATAAAACAGGTAAGGCATTAGCCAAGAATCTCAGACTTGTAATAGCACATGCACGGCACAAATCACTGCAACTATATTGTGCATTGAAAGTTGAGCACAACAAAAATTTAATTCACATTATCCCTCACCCACCAATATACTAACCAAAAATACAACATAGACACGACAAAACTATCAAACACTTCAATGAGATGCAGACACGATAAACCCCAAGAAATATGTATTACACATCCAACCTAAAACAATACAAACATGACAAAACTATCACACACTTCAAGGCAGACCCGAAAATTATCAATAAACCCTGAAAAATATGGATTACACATTAATGCATCCAATATAAAATAGCGTCACCAGGGAAGCTTAAAATCGAAAACAAACCTGATACTCCGGAACGAGTTCTTTCAACTCAGAATAAAGATCCTGCAATAACCCACATAAAAGAAAAGTAAAACTTAGTTCAAAATTTATAGCCAACTTCATTTTCTATAATAAACAACAATTGGTCTCAGGTATCCTTCCTCCCAAAGTCCAAAGAGAAACTATACTAGAATACCCAATTCCAAACTTCACCACAATAACAGTATTAGCAACACCCTCCTCAGATAAAACATAGCATCTAACACTGTTCAGGGTAAACTTTTCACCAAGCACCAACGACACAGTGATAAGGATAGAGAAAGAAAGAAAATACAGTGTTACTGGAGCTGGGAGTTTGGAGCCATCTAACTGAATTCGCGAGATTAGATTGCTGACCCTGTCATTCCATTGCAAAAGTAAAAATCAGCAAGTCACATAAACAATAATCAAACACAAACAATGCTGAAAGCAAAATAGTTAGTTACTGTTTTCCTCAGTTACCACGCGAGAGCGAAGCCGAGAAAGTGCAGATACGCTTCTGAAGAACGCCATTTGCACTAGCGCAACAATAACCTGTACCAGCTCTTCAGTGTCAGGAACGCATGAATTAAGCACTAAAAATCTTTCACAAAAAATCGGAAGAAGAAAAAGCTAAGAGGTGAGGGATCGTGAATCGGAACAAATGGCGACGTTGAATGATGAAAGAAAAAGGAAATGCAACCAAACTAGTTAGGGTTTGAATTGGAAGAAGAGCGTACCGGTAAATGGTCAAAGAGAAAGGGACGAAAGATCGCGGATCCAGAAAATTTGCGCACAGAATTGGTCTTTATAAAGACATTTATGCAATGAAGCGTGGCTTCTTAATGTAATATAAAATGGTGCTGCGTGAAAATTGGTATTCAGGCTCTTCCAATTATTTTGGTATTAGTCAATGACGGTCATGACGTCATATTAAAATTAAAAGCCACCTGAAATAACATTAAGTTTTCGAGTAGAAAAAAAGATTCAAATAAAATTAGTCAGATTTTTTTATAATGATTATTTTTTAATAAAATTAACAGATATTTCATTGTATTAATATGATTTAAAAGTAAAAATTAATTAAACTGAAGGGGTTCTGTTTTGAGTTGTGGTTTTCTATTTCAAATATTTTTGTTCTCAAATTTTTATTGAATTATAACTTGATTCAGTCTAGAATCCAACATATGATCTTAATCATAATAATTTTGTGTCTGATTTATAATTGACTGAATTAAATGTAAATTATAGTTGAGAAAAAGTATGAAAATGCCACGTCAATCAAATATAGCGTACACTAATAGTACCTTCGATCTTATGTTAAAACGTGTGTAAGGTAATTATCGTATAATTAAACATACATACAGATTTATTTGGATGAGATTTGAAAAATATATATATAAATTAACTTTTTTGGAAATTAAAATTAGTTTATATATAAATTAAAAATAAAAATTTTAAAAAACTAATATAAAAGGTTTTACAAATTCTCTTACCTTATCACACGTATCAAGTGTGAATGAAATCGTTTACTGAAAAAACTAAGCATCACGACAACTTATTGATTTATATTTATTTCAAAACTAATAATTAATTAAATGTTTGATAAAAGTTAAAAACACTATTTCGTTTATTTTGACAGATAATATTCACCAGTTTCTTGTTGTTTAGTTTCTCTACTTCTTAACTAATACTGTATACTGTTTCAACTATGTTTAACATAAAAAAAAAATATTAAAAAAAAAACTTTAGATTTGTATAGTAAGTTGAAAGGTTATATTTAAGACTACATAAATCATTTTTAGAACTCAATTTTTTTTCTAATCTAATGATTTCGATTTTATTCTTATGCTCGAGTTTGTACTTTATTACTGAAATACTTTCGAATATTTTTAGTTTCTGCAACTATTATTACCTATTTTAACAACTTTATTTATTTAATATTATAAAGTATCCAAATTTATTTATATTTCTTGAGTTAGAGTTAGGCGAGTTTTATTTGCTTACCTAGTAGATGAAGTAATAAAAATTACTCAATAAATACATATAATTTAGTTTTGGAAACTTCATGTTTCAATTTATAGTTAATATACTTAAATTAAACTTTCTTAATTTATTAGGCACTTAGTTTTAAAAAAATATTAACTAATCAAGATAAAAAAGAAACAATTATACATTCAAAAGTACTAATTATTTAAGTTTATATTTAATTATTTATAGCATTGAAATAATATTCTTTTGACATATTTTGAAAAAAGTTGTCAAAAAAATGTGGCTGCTGCGTTTTTTAGTTCTTACTTAGACCTAAATTTTCCTTGAAAGTTCCATAAAGATGGCAAGTGATATAAGAAGGTTAGTTAGGCCACACAAAACTGGACGACAAAGGTTTTGTTTTGACCTGTCTAAAATGGTTGGCTACTCACACAAACCACACGTGCCTTCAAATTAATAAAAATATAATAATGCAAACTTTTTCTATGTCTTTTTGCCTTTATTTTATCTCTTCCCAGCTCGGTCTATCTACTTGTTATCTAATCTTTTAAATGTATGACGTATGTCAATTTATTCTTTAATAAAATAAAAATTTAATTTAGTTTTTAAATGGATAAAAACTTAAATAACTTCTTAATATTATACCTTAATGTCGAAATAATAATTAATGTACTGTAAAATTGACTCTTAAAATTTTATTCTAATAAAAAAAATTAAAAATGTAATAATAGGACGTATGATTTTTTATTCATTTAGAACTAAAATAAATCATTTTTCCTTTTAAAAACTAAATAGGTTTTTAATATTATAAATTAATATTTAATTTTCTATAAAAGTAAATTGGTAATGACAAAAAATAGTCTCATAAAACTTAATAATAAAACATAATACGTCAATTTTAAAATTTGATAAAATAAGTGTTAGTTGATATTTGTTTCGTGTATCAACATTTTAAAATTATGTACATAAAATTTTGATTTAATAAATATTTATTTATATTTTGTTTATATTGTTAGATTGACTTTTTAATTAATTATAAATTAAATTTATAGTTCTTTTCTATAAAAGTAAGTTGTTAATGACAAAATAGTCTCATAAAACTTAATAATAAAACATAATACGTAAATTTTAAAATTTGATAAAAATAAGTGTTAGTTGATCTTTGTTTTGTGTATCGACGTTTTTAAAATTATGTACATAAAATTTTGATTTAACAAATATTTTTTTATATATTTTTTATATTGTTAGATTGACTTTTTAATTAATTTAAATTATTTTTATAGTTCTCTTTTAATTTTTTAAATTGTTTTTGCAATATAATAACGAATTTTTTTTTTCAACTCAACAAATATGTTTATTGTAAAACTAACAAACTAAAACCAAGATGTTTTAGGTATCTGATACGAAAACAATTATTGAATACTTTAGGCTTAAATTTCCAATCATAAAGTTTTAATGTTGCTATGGTTGTTTATATAATATATAATATATTCTCTCACGTAAAAGTAAGAACCAAAGTTGGTTATTCTTTATGAAGAGTGTCAGGATGCGATTTGGGTATCCGCATCTGATTCGTTTGCATTGTTGGATTTCTCGATTTTGCTTATTACACTTTTCACTTTCTTTTTGCACTTTCCTTCTATGAAAATAAATATAAAGTAAAATAAAAATGAATAAAAGGTTACATCGATTATGAAAATGTACAACGCTTTCACATGAAGTTACCGAACTATATATTCTCCTTTATTGACACATGTATTAGAAGAATGGTATTTTTGTCATTTTGCTATTGTAGTGTTTTAGCGGTGCAAGTTGTTAAATGGTTTGATAGACATTAGTTGTGAGATTTCAAAATCCTTCTTCTCCAAGCCAAGTTAGTTGAGTCCTTCTTCTTTAGGTAACTTTTCTTCTCTATTCCTCCTTCTTCTCTATTTCTCCTTCTTCTTCATTCCTGCTTATTCTCCATGGGTTCATTTTATTAACTTTTTAACTACTTTTTCTCCGTTGATCGTTGTTGTTGATTTTTTTTTATTTTTTTGATTAATAGTTAAATATTTTTTATTTCCTATTTATTGTTCTTCATGCATTTTTTTTCTTTATCCATGGTTTTTGTTCTTCCTCATCGTTTGTTATTGTTATGTTGAACCTTTTTGTATGTTGTCGATGATGAAATATTTTGTTTTTATACCTTCTTTTTTAGTTTAAAAGACGCTTATAGAAGTTTTTTTTCTCAGATATTTTTTGTTCAACGTTTCTAGCAGACATTCAGATGTTGTTGTTTAAAAGATTTTCTTTTTTGTAGATTTTTTTTGTTTATTATTGTGTTCCTTTTGTTTAGTATTTATTGAAAGTCTTTTTCAAGTGTATGCACATTTTTTATTGATGAAAATTTTATTTTTATTTTTTTGCGCTTTATTTTGTTGAAGATGATTTGTCCTTTGTTAGTTGGTTTCTGTAGCTTGATTTTATGTTTGTTGTTTTATTTTTCGTTTATTTATTTTGAAGTCGTTGTGTTGTTGGTTAAAACTTAACACCTATTTTATTGTAATGTATTAGATGGCAAAAAAATGTGATATGATCAAGGATATTGATGGAAGAAGAGAAACGTTGAAACTTGCTGTCAAAATCGTAGATTTGTGGAATGTTGAGTCATGGGATTCCAAACGAAATATGAAAATGATTCTAATGGATCAAAAGGTAATGTAAAGTAGCATATTTTAGCATGTTCTATATTTTATTTTATAAGATGAGAACTATATTTAACCATATATATGTTAATTTGTTCTTCAGGATGATCTTATTGTTGCAATGATTAAGAAGGAAGATATGGGTGTTTGGGAAGACAAGCTGAAAGAGGGTGAAAGTTACATAATGCATAACTTTAAATTGTTGAAGAACAAAGCTCAATAGAGAGTTTGTGAGCATCCATTTAAGTTGTTGTTTATAGGAGCAATGTCTATATGACCACAACCCATTGCAAGCATACCTAGAAAGCTTTGGAAGTTCAAAAGTATAAAGGATATCATTGATGGAAAGTATTATGATGATTTGTTGGTTGGTAAGTTTATTGTTCTATATTTTATTTTATAAGATGAGAACTATATTTAACCATATATATGTTAATTTGTTCTTCAGGATGATCTTATTGTTGCAATGATTAAGAAGGAAGATATGGGTGTTTGGGAAGACAAGCTGAAAGAGGGTGAAAGTTACATAATGCATAACTTTAAATTGTTGAAGAACAAAGCTCAATAGAGAGTTTGTGAGCATCCATTTAAGTTGTTGTTTATAGGAGCAATGTCTATATGACCACAACCCATTGCAAGCATACCTAGAAAGCTTTGGAAGTTCAAAAGTATAAAGGATATCATTGATGGAAAGTATTATGATGATTTGTTGGTTGGTAAGTTTATTGTTGTATCATCATGTATGTGTCCTATATTTTGTATTTTTGTTGATTTATTTTTATTTTTGCATGTTAGATGTCATTGGTGTGGTGGACAATGTAGAGGAGAAAGTACATTCGAAAAATGTTGTATTTGACCTCAAGGATTTGAGGCTTGTTTCATTATGTATGCTCTTTTATATTTACAGTAGTGTTTTAATAATTTGATTACTATTTTGTAATGTTGTGTTGTTATCTCATTAATGCAGTGGTGCTATAATCTGTTGCACATTGTGGGATTCATATTGCGAGAAATTATTGACTTATTGGAGGACACGTAGTGAAACATCTAATGTTGCTATTATTCTTACTCAGGCCAAGATAAAGGCTGCATCAGGTTTAAATAACGTCATTAATATTTTTAGATTATCATTATTATTTAATCTAATGTAATTAATTTTGTATAGGTCCATGGCGAGTGTCACTGTCTAATTCTTGGAATGGTTCAAAACTGATAACAGAAGATGACATACCTGAGCTGATTGATTTTAAGAAGCAATTTGCAGAGTATGTTTATATGTTAGCCATCTATTATTCATTAAAAGTTGTCTTCATAAACACTAACTAATGTGTAATGTGTAGAACCTCTGGCAGTGAAAGTTTTGAGGAGGGAAGTCAGTATAGTGGCTCTTCGCAGATTAGTCATCTTGATAGGTTTATGTATAAAACTGTTGTTAAAAGTGTTTCAGAGATTATCACTGTATTAGAGGTAGTTCTCATCTTTGTAAATTTCTTTTAAGTCCATTTTCTAATTGTTCATTATATTATTTACTTTTGTTTTATTCATATAGGAGATTTCTTGTGTAACTGTTGCACGTACACTTAAATTTAATTTAGGAAATGATGGATGGAATTATTTGGTGTGTAACGTATGTACGAAAAGAACTCATGAAGTTGGTTCTTTTAAGTGTCTTAGTTGTGATGCTTTTAACGATTATCCAAGAATCAGGTTAGTAAATGTTAAATTTATATGTTAGGCCTTATGTCATAGTGTTAATTCTAATTTAAATGACTTTTGTAGATACAAGCTCAAAATTCAAGTTACTGATGGGAAAAAGGTGGCCAAATTCATGCTTTGGGACCAAGATTGCATGAATTTAATTTGTGTATCTGTTGCTGATTTGAGAAAGAAAATGATCAAGGTAAAAGAAATAATGAACTTTGAGAACTTAACTTATTTTACAGAAAAACATTATTGTAAACAACTTAGTAATATTTTATTTCGTTGTACTTGGTTTATATTAGCATGGGGAAGACGATCCTAAGTGTTTTCCAGAGGATCTAGATTTTATTTTAGGATGTACTTGGGCTTTTAAGGTTAAGCTACAAGGAAAGAACTGACCTGTTTCAGTTATGAGAGTTTCTACTAACGTGGAAATTATTGATCACGTTAAAGCACTATTTGGACAGGAGGAGGTAGTAATGGAATTTTTTGTAGTCATAACCTGAAATATGAATCATAGTTTTGTTACTAATTTATTTTGTTTATAACACTTTGCAGGCAAGCCAAGTTAGTGAATGTATGGTTAGTGGTTCATCTGACATAGTTCCTGATATTTGCAATTCCTCAGTCAGTATACTTTAATTTAATTTTGTTTATTAATGAGAACAGTGATTGTTTGTGTTTTTAAATTTTAATAGTAAATCAATTATGCAGGCAATGGTTATTGGTAAATGTATCAATGCTAGTGTTTGTGATTTACCAACTTCTAGCGGGACTTCTTTAGTAAGTATTTCAAATTGACCATACTGGTTGTGAGATAAAATGTTATACAATGTTTGAATATATATATATATATATATATATATATATGTTGTCAGACAATTGAACTTGCTGAATGTATTGGTAATGCTGCATGTGACTTAACAAATGATACTGATACTTCATTGGTAAGTATAATTTTAGTTGAGTTAGCATACTAATATAACTGATGCTTTGAATCTGTAACATGATTGATGTTCATCATTGCAGATGTGCCTTTCTTCCACAGCTAATGATGAACCTGATATAGTTTTATGTATGACGCCTACTAAGGATGTTTGTGCTAGCATTGATGATGTTCAAGACATTCCATCAAGTATCATGGAGTTCGATTTTCTGGAGGACATTCCTTTAGCTCAGTTATCAGCTACAAAGACTACAAAGTCAATCAACAATATTAAAAAGGAGAAATTATAAATGTATTAAGGTGGTCAGGAAAAATATGTTAAAATGTTTTTGAAAACCTTTTTATCTTTGTGAACCATATTGTAAGTTCTATGGTAACTCATTCCTGGTCCTGTTTTGAGAAATTATAACTATGAATGTTCTGAAACACCATTAATAGTTTTGGGTGTGCAAAATTGTAGAAGACAATTTCGAAGAATGCTAATATAATGTGACTATTATTATTATAATTTAGATCTTTTCATTTTTTACAAGTAACAATATTCTTAAATTATGAAATTAGTGTTATCTGTTTTGAAGTAATATTTAGTAATGACTTTAGATGAAAAAAATAATAATGACTACTACACTTTTTGTTTATGCTTTATAATAAACATTTGCTTTATTAAAGATCATTATTACTAACTACTACCATTAATTGACATTACTATGCAGCATAATAATGATACTATCAGAATATTGACAATGAATAAGCACCCCAAAATAGAGTTATTCATTACAACTATAACAATACATTGATATTTATTATTCAATATATTGTGTCAATAAAGATGACGTTCATGAAATATAATAATAAAACACACGGGTGAAAATTCTAATACTTAGAACTTAAGAAAGTTTAGGTTTTCGATGGGATGTTTTAGGATTTCTTGAAAGGACATCCATATATTGATTGAGAGGACATGCATTTAAAAGTAATACTATTGTTCAACATTTTAATTTGACAGTGAAGTATGGAATGTACTATTACGGAGAAGTTGTTGATGGGTTTCCCTCTTAAGAAAAATATTGACCCTAATATTTGATTGTCTTATTAAAAATGTCATATATAATATAATAAATTGAAAATGTAGGGTAAGTGATAGATAAGACATGTTAAGGTGAAAAGACCTCCATTTAATAACCATAATTATATCTTGCATACTAATATTAGTTTACACAAGTTTTATTTTTGGTGGTAAAAATTGTTGGATTGTTCCATCTAGTAACATATACACAACAAAATATGAGTAATGGTAATCTGATGAAGAATTTTGTAAAGGAAATGTCAAATATGCTACAAGACCAGATTTGTGAGGCTACTGATGAATTAGAGCAGACAAATTTTATACTTGAGCAATGAAGAGTATCATTTGGCTCGTGGATGATTTTTTAATTTCATGTACAAGTGTTTTCTAGAAAGTTCGTCTTAAAGCTTTAATACCTATTACAATACCTCTGCATAACGTTTACAGATTATTGCAAATGTTATATTGTTGTGTTAATGTTTTTTATGTATTGTTTTATCTATTAGGATGGATAATGAAAATACCAAGTCTAGTATAAGTGCAAGACTAAAAAGGAAACAAATAATCCAACAGAAGAGGATGAATGCTACATGCATACAACAAAAGAAGAAATTGTACACCATTAGTTGATGTAACAAGTTGTTTTCTGAATGAAGAAAGGTCTCATTAGGAATTACCAATCAAAGGTCCACAACCAACTTTCATCAATGACTAAAGAGATATTGCTGGAAGCAGAAGAAAGCAACAAAATCTTCTTCGGAGGTTTGAAGCCACTGTTAATAAGGTCACAACAACCAATGATTCTAATATGCCAACTCAATCAGTGCAGTTGGAAGATATTGATAAACTTGAGTTAGACCCAGATAAGTCAGATTCATGTAATTCTCATGTACAAGGTAAAAGTAAGTTATAATAAGAAAATGAATATTGATATACTTTGTCAAATACTATAATTATTTCAGTATGAGTTCAATTGTATTCCATTAATACTTATTTTGCAGACAATCATGAAAAGTATGATATGAACTACGAATTCGTCAATCACAAAGAAAGATAAGGCTTCTAAAAACAATTATTGTAATATATTTTTGCAATCATCTATGATAATATAAACTAACTAAGGTATTCATTTGGAAGTTGTATGCAAATATAGGGGATCCAATCTATATTTGTCAGCATTGCAAAGGTCATATGTGGTATCAAGAACGTATTGACAAAACTCATCGAAATATCAATCCCAACTTTCAACTGTGTTGTGGTAATGGAAAAGTTCAATTGCCAATGTTAAAAGACCCCACTAATGAGCTTCAACAACTTCTGTTTCAATCTGATTCCAAACAAAGTCGAAGTTATCAACAACACATTAGAACATACAACATGATGTTTGCATTCACATCTCCTAGAGCAAAAATTGATAATAAATATAACAATGGATGTGGACCACCAAATTTAAGAGTTCAAGGCCAATCATGTCATCGAATTGGTAGTCTTTTGCCACCAATTGGAAAACAACCAAAGTTTGCTCGGTTATACATATATGATACTGATAACGAGATACACAATAGAATTCAATCTTTGAGGTAAAGTACTATTATGGTTCCAGATTATATTATATAATGAGGCTATTGTTTTGATTTGAAATTCAATGTCGATGTAGGAACCATAATGATATTGATGCTGAAATTGTTAGAACACTAACTGAGATGCTCGATAAGTACAATGTGCATGCCAAATCTTTCAGAATGGCAAGGGATCGATATGCAGAATAACTATTTCATGATCTCAAATTAATGCTTATAGCAGATAGGCAAAAAGATGGACGAATATACAACATGACAATGGTTTCAAAAGTAGTTGCATTAATCGTAGGCGATGATGATACCGCTTCTCCTAAAGATATTATTATGGAAAGCAGAACATGAAAGCTCCAAAGAATAAACAAGTTGCACACCCGTTATTTGGGTTATCAATATCCTCTATTGTTTCCATATGGTGAAGATGGTTATAAGCATGATATTAGTCATCGCGATTCTTTGGCATCAAAATGTAACCGGTTAACAATTAGAGAATAGTTTTGTTTTATAATTCAAACTTGAGATTGTAAGGCAATGACTATTCTTAGATCTAGAAGATTGGTCCAACAATTTGTTGTTGATGGATACACAATGATTGAGTCAGAGAGATTATCATTCATTAGAAACAATCAATCCAAGCTTAGGGTTGATAAGTATAATAACCTTTGTCAACAAAGTAAAGAAAGCCAAACTGATGCCTCTGAAAAAGGAAAACGATTTGTGCTTCCATCAAGCTTTGGTGGCAAAAGATTTATGGATCAATTATATTTTGACGAAATGACAATATGTGGTTATGTAGGATTCCCATATCTATTTGCAACTTTTACTTGCAACCCGAAATGGCCAGAGATTTCTCGAATATTAAAGACTTCAAAATTAAGTCCTTCAGACTGGCCAAATATTATTGCAAGAGTATTTAGAATCAAATTTGATGAGTTGCTATCAGATTTAACAAAAAAGCAAATATTGGACAGAGTAATAGCATGTAAGTATTAATATTTTTATGATTGAATGTAAAAATTTCAATTATTCTTTTATTCTAACAACAAAATTCTTAATTTATTTTTGGCAGACATGTATAGTATTGAATTCCAGAAACGTGGTTTACCACATGCTCATTTGCTAATATTCTTGCATCCTTCTAGCAAATATCCAACAACATTGGATATAAATAAGGTCATTTCAGCTGAAATACCATGTGCCAAAAAGGAACCAGAATTGTATGCTTGTGTCAAAGAACATATGATACACGGACCATGTGGATTAGCTAATATATCATCTCCATGCATGAAGAATGAATCATGTTCCAAATTTTATCTGAAGAAATTCCAAAATACTATCACAATTGCAGAAGATGGTTTTCCTCATTATCGTCGAAGAAGCAACGAAATCACTGTTGTCAAGAATGACATAGAACTAGATAATCGTTTTGTTGTGCCTTACAATCCTACAATATTGCTCAAATATCAAGCTCATGTTAATGTTGAATGGTGTAATCGTTCCAATTCTATCAAGTACTTATTTAAGTACATCAATAAAGGATATGATAGAATTACAACTGCTATTGTTTCCAATGGCAATGATGAAAATGTACCTCAAGCTACAACAGATGAATATTTTCACCATGTGAAGCATGTTGAAGAATATTTTCATTTCCTATTCACGGAAGAAATCCAGTTGTAGAACGACTATTTTTTCATTTGCATGGTGAGCAGTCAGTGTACTTCAAGGATGATGATGATATTGATGAAATCATGGCAAAACCAGCAATTAAGGAGTCAATGTTTACAACCTGGATGAAGTGCAAAAAAAAATATTCTGATGCACGGAATTTAACTTATCCACAATTTGTATCTAAGTATGTTTATAATGAGAATCAAAGATGTTGGAAACCAAGACAAAAGGGCAACACCATTGGAAGACTTATCTGGGTTCCCCCAGCAACTGGTGAACTTTTCTACTTTAGGAGGATGTTAACAATAGTAAAAGGTCCACTATCACATGTAGATCTTCGAACTGTTGACAACATAACCTATCCTACATTTAGAAAAGCGTGTGAAACTTATGGATTTCTAGCAGAGGATACCAAATATGTTGATGCTATTAAGGAAGCCAAAGATTGGGGATCGGGACACTTCTTAAGGAAATTATTTGTAACTATCCTCATGTCAAATAGTGTCTTAAAACCTGAAGAGTTGTGGAGTAAAACATGGCAATGGCTGTCTGATGGAATATTATACAACGAAAGGATTATTGCTACAAATCAAGGTATAATCAATTAAACCATATAAAATCTATGTTTCATGTTTAAAGTATATTAACTGAATTTTTCTGTTGCAGAACTCAATCTCAATATTGAAACTCTTCAAAATTTGACCTTGATAGAGATTGAGGGAAGCTTTTGCAGAATAACAGGAGAACATTAAAGGAATGGTCGTCTATGCCTTATCCCAATGATTTTGTGGTAAATTATTGTGGAAATAGATTGGTATATGCAGAACTTGATTATAACAAGGATGATGAGCTACATATATTTGAATCTAACTTTAACGTATGACAGGTTTGTGTTCTTTTGTACATGCATTATTCATACAACGCATTAAAATATAACATAATAATTTATGATGAATTACAGATGAGCAAAGACATATTTTTGAAAAGATTATAGATGTTCTCCATCATGAACAAGGGGGATGTTCTTTTTATATGGTTATGGAGGAATAAGAAAAACTTTTATGTGGCAACCTTATCTTCTGCTCTTCGATTTGAAGGAAAAATAGTGTTCACAGTTGCATCAAGTAGCATAGCTTCTTTGTTATTGCCTGAAGGTAGGACAACTCATTCTAAATTCAAGATTCCAATTCCTACACTAGAGCACTTTGTCTGCAACATTACAAAGGGTAGTGAACTATCAGACCTAATGAAATTGGCAAACCTAATAATTTGGGATGAAGCACAATTGGCACATAAGTATTGTTTTGAAGCATTGGATCGAACTTTAAAAGACATCATGAGAAAAAAGAACAAATCTAATTCAGTTTTTGGTGGCAAAGTAGTAGTTTTTGGAAGAGATTTTAGACAAATACTTCTTGTTATTCCACGGGGAAACAGATATGATATTGTTCATGCTACTATCAACTCATCCTATTTGTGGGACCATTTCTAGATTATGAATTTGACAAAGAACATGCGACTGTTACAAAATGGATTACATTAGTCTACTATTGCTGAAATTGAATGAACCAAACGATGGATTAGTTATTATAGAAATCCCATCAGAATTACTAATATCAGAATATAATGATCCTATCCAAGCCATTGTCAATAGCACATATCCAGGATTAATGCAAAAATTCCAAGATGAAGGTTTTCTCATATCAAGAGCTATTCTAGCCAGTCGAATTGAAACAGTTGATGAAATCAATCAATCTGTTTTGGAATCAAATGCAGGTTAGGCATTATTCATAATTAAAAATTTACTGAATCATCACTAAGATCTATGAACTTAATCTGATTCATGTATTTCAGGTGAACATAAAGAATACCTAAGCTTTGACTACATTGATACATCTGAGCCAACAAAAGTTGAAGCATACGATGGTATTGCACCAGAATTTCTAAATTCATTAAGAACATCTAGATTACCAAACCATAAATCAAACTAAAGGTTGGTGCTCCAATTATGCTTTTAAGAAATTTCGATCAATCTCAAGGTTTGTGTAATGGTGGCAGATTAATAGTGACTAAACTTGCAAACCATGTAATCGGTGCCAAGATTATTACTGGAAAATCAAAAGGAACACAAATTTACATTCCACGTATGTTCATGTCACCATCCCAGTCCCCTTGGCAATTCAAGCTGATTAGAAGACAATTCCCCATCATGTTGTCTTATGCTATGACCATTAACAAATCCCAAGGACAATTTTTAGATTGTGTTGGGCTGTATTTGCCAACACCAGTTTTTAGTCATGGTCAATAATATGTTGCGGCTTCTAGAGTTAAAAGCAAGTCAGGATTAAAGATTTTAATCCATGACAATGAAAACAAGCCTTTGACTACTACTACAAATGTAGTTTTCAAAGAAGTTTTTAACAATGTATAACTGTAATGTATGTTAACATACCTAGCTGCCTGTATTTTGTGAAAAATACATGTCAGAAACTACATATAAAGATATGAATGCTTCATTGTGGTGCATTCATATGTTGTCTTGGTGTCCTGTTTTGAGCTTTTGTTAGAATGCATTGCAGGAAAAGATGGAGATCCAAGTAAATGGTTTGCTGCTGTCATCATATACGTTGCTTTATCATGTTTTTAACTTACCATTATATTGTTTTAAGAAATGCTTATTTGCCAACATGCATTAAAATTCGAAACTACCATACACCAAAAACACAACAACATTTAATAATATGCAGAGATTCAACAAACTGATGTTATTAGTTATTATTGAGACCAACATAATTATTTGGTACACCTACCACAATAAAGTCAAAAAGCTCATGACGTACGTTCATATAATAATTAATTATCAAAATAATCACTTTTGAAACATATATTTAGCCCAATTCATACTGAATATTTTTACTAAACACACCACCATAATTATGCAATGGACCTGTCACAACTGTGACGTTATTAATTTTTTCAGGTCAACCAAGACTTTCAAACCTATAACCAGCCCAATTAATACTAAGTATTTAACTAACGAAACCACCATCATTCTCTAGCGCACCTCCCACATATTTGACATTATTAGTTTTATAAGCTCTACAAATGGTGATCCATTTTCATATATTAAGAAGATATTGTAATTCTGACTATCCTAACCTATATTAACTACATCAAATAATGACCTTTCCAATTAGTTCTTCAATTGAGTTTTGTATAATAATTTAAACTAATATTATTATTTTGAAATTATTATGGTTTTTATATTACTATAACATTATACTCAATCTTAAACGTACATATTCAATTATTAATTTTTATAACTAACATTATTAAATTAATTTAACTTTTTTTAGTAAATAATATTTCCAAACTGGAATACTTATACTCTATGTAACTTGGATGGATTTTTACGTAATAATAGTTATATAAATTACCAATTTTATTTATCAATTGTTATTTAGAATGAGTTGATTAACGTTTCATTTTTGTTGCACTACGTTTGATATAATGCAAAATTTGGTAATATATTATTTTAATTTATTCAAAGTTATTGGTTATTCAAATAATCTACCCATTCAGAATTTAAATTTGGTAATATATATTTTTTATTTATTCAAATCTTTTGGTTTCTCTAATAATCTACTTAAACAAAATATAAAGTACTAGAATAAAATTATTTAACATACACCAATGAGAAATAGTAAACATAAGTAGAAGACATACTCCATTTAATAGTAAATATTTAGGTCTTCATAAACATACATGCCAACATACCAAAAAATATTAATGTTGACATACAAAATATTAAACAAGTTGAAATAAAGAAAACCAAATATAAAGATATTGTTCATAAGTCCAATACATTTGTTTTACACACCAAAATAACAACAAAGACTTATACATGGTAAATCTTCAGAATATGGATCACGTTGGTTTTGTCAGTCTGCACCATAAATCGAATACGATCACCAGCAACCAACCCATTCTCCTTATAGAATTTCTTCCAATCACATGTCAGATAACACTTAAATGAACTCCTGCTTGTCCATCGAATTTTGCAGTTCCAGTATTATGATTGGCCATTTGTTAGCACGTAATTTTTTCTCCCCTTCACCAAGCATTCTTTCACAAACTTCGCATCCAAATACTACATTCAAAGAAAATGTGTTAACCACATAAATATAAACTAAAATTATAAACACATAACTATAACTATCAACCATACTAAAGAAGATGATTGAACATCATAAGAACTTAATATTTTCTTACAATCAACAGAACCAACTTCAACTTTGCTTTTGCAAGCATTGTCCAAATCTCTCTTATAATCTATTTCAACTCCTTCTGTCGAGAAGATCCTGTGAACAAAGATATTGTTTCCTACATAATTTAAATGTAGGAAACAAGGAGAAACGAACCCATAGTATGCAACATACTGATAAAAACCAAATAATATCATCCTCTCACCCTCATCTGTGACCATATATATTTCAAACTTTTTTGTCAAAGGATCATACAACTTCACTGGATCGTTAAACGAAACTTTATGCTCACAGAAGATTTGGAAGTAATCAGGCAAGATTATCAACAACTATCACAACAATCAACAGAAACCTTATATTAGTAACAATAACTACAAATCTACACTACAAATTAAAAAAAATGGACTAAAGTTCCATACCGTGTTTGGAATGAACTACACCCTAAATGCTTGGTTAAATCTGACTGAGGATAAAGGGTTACATGCAAGACCATTGTTTCTTCTACCAGGATACACAACCTCATTCCAGTCTAGATCGAACACCCTTATGCGAAAGTATCGATCTCCACAATAAAGACTACAAATGTAATACACATCGTTTAGCTCATAAAACCACATTATCTGCTCAACCGCACAAAATTGTCTCTAAGCAAGAAGACTTTCTTTAAACTCTATGTTGATCACGTTTCCTCTCGGATCATTGAAAAAGTTAGTCCCCATCAGTAGAGATTTCCCCCACTGTTCATAAAAACCTTCTTCAAACTCTAGACACTCCTATCATACACAAAACCACAACGATCCATAAAAATAAGAACTGTACAAAATATAATGGACATGATTGATGCAAAGGATCAAAGAAAAATTAAAACTTTCGTCCAAAAAGTAACTGTATACATGAAACACACAAAACATAAAAAAAAATCAAACATGCAAACGAACCAACCTCTAAGGGTTCCATCACCATGACAGAGTTCTAGTAGAAATTGGTAAAGCTAGAAGCCTTGGAGTTAGACATTCGATCGTCAGACCCTTCTGTAACTCATGAGGAAGATTGTTTTCTTTCTTCGTTTCTGAACAAAAAAACCTACAGTCATCAAACTTCCTTTTAAGCAAACTAAAGGAAATGTCTCCACCAAATCCAAACGTCCTGACCATTTAGATTAAAATGCTCCAGAATA
>Ga0214542_1002391_pt1 | contig 38822 bp, 31 predicted proteins | sample CNSS1metaG_FD_160096 | JGI IMG/M metagenome (GOLD analysis project Ga0214542, IMG submission 160096) | Root nodule microbial communities from cowpea collected in UCLA plant growth center, Los Angeles, California, USA - CNSS1 | ecosystem: Host-associated > Plants > Roots > Nodule | place: USA... | reverse complement strand
CAAGCCAACTTAAAGGAATTTTAAACTAAAGAAAATAAAAGCAAAGGAAGGGATCAAGGAACTCCCTTTCTTCTAAGCATGTGCCATGGGCCATCATCCTTGGTAGGGATCAATCCTTTATCATCAAGAAACATCAAAATTGGCTTGGTAAGAAGAAGAAAATTCAGACTTGGAAAAGGTGTACTCAATCTAATTTTTAGGTTGTGTTCTTGTGTTCTAAGTATAGTTTGAGACTCTATGTTTTACTATTTTCTGGTTAAATCAAGTGTGTGTGATAGCCTTGTTGTTTTTGGTTGTTAAAGCAAGTGTGTGTGATAGCCTTGCTATTGTGTTTATTTGAGCAAGTGTGTGGAAGCCTTGCGAGTGTGTTCCTTTATCTTAGACTTTAGATTTATCAAGTGTATTTGTAAATCTTGAAATTCTTGTGATATAGTGAAAATCTCTAGCTGTGGTTTGCTAGATGAAACTGGATGTAGATTCTTAAGAATCGAACCATTATAAAAACTTTGTGTGCTTTATCTCTTCCTCTGTATATTTTGTCATATTATAAATGCTCCAAACATTAAGCATCAAACCACACTATTTCAATTGATTCAACAAGCAAAGGGTTTATTAAAACAATTTCAAAAGTGCTAAAACTGGGCAAAATTTGTTAAAACCAATTCAGCCCCCCTCTTGGTTGTGAAATATTGGTGCATCAAATCTAACATACTGACAGGCGCAAAGCGCCTAAGAAAAATGATAATGATGCAGACACCGCCTGGCAGACACCTAAAAAACCCCAAACACTATACATACAATCCATAACATGAAACATGCTTATCCAGTCATAATCAAATGACTGGATAATAGTCCAACACAATGTGGAACAACCAAACAATATACAAAAGCAAGAAGAATACATAACTATTACCCCAAAATATCGCACAGGCAATAAAACAATAATAATGATTATAATAAAACTAACAATGACAACAATAATAAAAATAATACAAAATAATAATAATAATAATAATAATAATGAAAACAATAATAAAATGAAATGAAATGAAATAATAATAAAACATTAATACTAATAAGTTAAAACAATAATAGCAAAGTAATAATAATAACAAAATAAAGCAATAATAATACAACAATAATAATGATAATAAAACCATAAATAAATTAAAATAAAAAATAGTAATAATAAAATAATAATAAAAGAAAATAAAATAAAATAAAATAAAAAATAAAAAAATAATAATAGGAATAATAATAATAAAAATAATAATAAAAATAATAAAATAAAATATTAATAATAATTTAAAATAATAATAATAATAATAGTAATAATAATAAAAATAATAATAGTAATAACTAATACTAAAAATATATAAATAATAATAAAATAAATAATAATAATAATAATAATAATCATTATAATAATAATAATAATAGTAAAAATAATAATAAAATAAAATAAAATAATAATAATAAAATATTAATAATAATAGTAAATAAAATAATAATAATAATGGTAATAATAATAATAATAACTAGTAATAATGATATATAAAAAATATAATAATTATAATAATAATAACTAGTAATAATAATATATAAATAATAATAATAATAGTAATAAAAATAATAAGAATAATAATGGTAAAAATATAATAATACTAATAAGAATAAAAATAATAATAGTAATAACTAATACTAATAATATATAAATAATAATAAAATAAATAAATAATAATAATAATAATTATTATTATTATAATAATAATAAAAATAATAATAAAATAAAATAATAATAATAATAAAATATTAAAAATAATAGTAAATAAAATAATAATAATAATGGTAATAATAAAAATAATAATATTAATAATAATAACTAGTAATAATATATAAATAATAATTATAATAGTAAAAAAATAATAATTATAATAATATTAACTAGTAATAATAATATATAAATAATAATAATAATAATAATTGTAACATCCCATTTTAAATAGATAATTCTAATTTAAATAAACGCCACATATATTAAATATTCAAAGAGTGCGGAAAAATAGAATATGACGTACACAGTAACCCAACATATCCATAATAAAAGGAAGAGGCTCCACAGGCCTAAATGAGGTACAAAAACTCGCCAAGGGCGAGAGAAACTACTACTACTACTAAACTCCAAACGTTGAGGCCCTCATAGTGAGCCTGATAGTCGTCTAAGATATCTTCAAACCGCAGCATCTCTATTATTACCACTGCCAGAGGTTCTCACATCTGCTCACATCAACAAGGTTGATGATCATTGCAAAGGAAGAAACCACACACAATCATACAAACAAGCAAAAGGGTAAGCTAGTGTAACAGATCCTTATATTATAACACTCAGCAAGTAAATTCAAAACCAAGCATAATTAACAGACATCCACACATGATACACCCAAACCACTTAGGGCTTTTAGACTTGACTATCCAGATACATACGATGAGGCACCACCACCAAACTGTGGAATTACGTCCTAGCAGTGAGGCATCACCACGAGGCCTTCGCAGAATTACATCCTTACATGAGGCACCACCACAAGACCTCCGTGGAATTACGTCCTGGCCTTGAGGCACCACCACGATACCCCCCATGGAATTACGTCCTTATGTTGGGGCACCACCATGAACTCTCACCCCGAGGTTCATGGAATTAAGTCTAATAGATGAGGCACCACCATTGACTCCCCCTAAGAGGGTCCATGAAATTACGTCCATGTTTCACCAACTCAAATCAGAAAGATCCTACAGTACTAATATCATGTATAAGCACCCAATCATACATCTCATGCTTTCCAACTCATATACAATAAAGCAATATATCACTTCCACCTAGACCTCATATAATAATCAAGACATTATCCCTTAAACTATTCAAGTAAAGTGTTCAAGTCAGGCAAACAAGCAACCACATCATTGATCATTCACATTATAGCACACAACTCGCCTCTGTCTCGCTCAGGCTAGAAGACCTCGCTCAGGCGAGGGAGATCCCCTCGCTTAGGCGAGTCCCTTCTCGCCTAGGCGAGAGTTCGAGCATTGGAACAGTAGCCCCTGCGAGATCTCACTCAGGCGAGCTCCTTCTCGCCTAAGCGAGATCACCTCTCGCTCAAAAATGAAGACAAGTCGCTTGAGCTACAGTTCGCGCAGAAAAGCTTGGGCGAGCCTCTGTTAGTCTCGCCTAGGCGAGGCATGCTCGCTTGGGCGAGAAAACCAGTGCCCGCCACTGTTCACTCGGGAAAAACGCAGAACCCAACACCAAAAATCATGTTTTCATCAATATCAAGCAAACAAACCATGAGCATACTTCAAGCATATGATTCAAACTGAGAAGACATACCAAAAATATAAACAACTGCAAACCCTAGCTCCCCTTACCTGGAATCAGCTAGAAAAGGGACTCCAACACCCAACAGTTTAGCACAGTAGCTCTAAGAGCAGGTTCAAGAGCTGAAACAATAGAACAATTTTAAAACGAGCTCACCATAACAAATCCTAGTTGGAAAATCGTGGAAGAGAAGACTGAATGGAAGAGTACAAGTTGAAAATGACTTACATGGATTAAGAGGACGAGTTTGAGCTAACTTGACAAGAACCCAGAGCTAAACCCTAGTAGAGCCTTCTGCAAGGAGAAATGAGTGTTTGAGAAAGGGAATATTTGCAAATGAGTGCAGAATGGGGAACCTTGGTTACTTTAGGGGCCTTGGCACCCTATGGGCCAGCCTTTAAGCCCATCTGCTTAGGATGGGCCCTTAAAATAAGACAGAAAAAAAAACAGGTCTTACAATAATAGTAATAAAAATAATAATAATAGTAATAATAACATTAATAATAATAATAATAGTAATAAAATATCAATAAAATATTAATAATAATAGTAAATAAAATAATAATCATAATATTAATAATAATAAAAGTAAAAATAATAATAATAATAATAACTAATAATAATACATAAATAATAATAATAATAATAAGAAGAAGAATAATAATTATAATAATAATAGTAGTAAAAATAATAATAAAAATAATAATAAAAATAATAAAATAATAATAATAATAATAAATGAAGTAATTGTAATAATAGTAATAAAAATAAAGATAATAATAATAATAACTAGTAATAATAATATATAAATAATAATAAAAATAAAAATAATAATAATAATAACTAGTAATAACAATATATAAATAATAATAATAATAATAAAAATAAAAATAGTTATAATAATAATAGTAATAATTATAATAATAAATAATAATTAAAATAATAATAATAATAATAGTAATAATAATAAAATTAATAATAATAATAATATGATAATAGTAATACATAATAATAAAAAAAATTATAATAATTGTGCCGCATTTAGGAGAAAAACTCTAAACATCTCGGCAAGTCATAAAAAAGGAAGAAGAATCATAATAATCATAGTAGTGATAGAGTCACATAGAATACTCAATACAATTGAAACGACAAGCATACCTATACCCTCTCTAAAATCACATACAACAAACATCAAGAGGTTAAACGATAAAAGAATTTTGGTTCAGGAGAAGGCTTTCATGCATCAATATATAATGCAATTACATACAATATCATTAAAAAAGGAAATGGTAGCTCCCCTAACTTGGTTTCCTTAGCTTATTTTTGGACTTGTTGTGAGTTCCCTCTTGATCACCAACGATCTTCCTTTGACTCTATCTCAATGCAGCTCCTTGGTTCCCTCAATCCTCACCTTACACTCTCAATTTTTGTATACCTATGGCTATGCAACAATAATAGTCCCTAAACCACTCTTTCTTTCTCTTAATTGGTTACTAATTGTGGTCTTAAAGAGAGGTAAATGGTATAAAACGAAAATACCATTAAACTTTAGTTTAATTGTCATTCATTGGCAATTCTATGATGGTTTTCCAGCCCCCTTGGCTGTTAGGGTTTCCTTGCCCTTTCACCTTCATGCCAAAACTAAAATTGACAAAAAGAAAGCTTAATTTGGTTCTACCAAGGTTCAAACCCTTAACCATGCCAATGTTCAATTCAATAAACAACCATCTAACCAATTCATGTTTCATGATGACTAATATAATTCTATTATTATATTATCACTCAACATGATCAAACATATTGTCAAAATAATAATAAATTAAATAACATACAAAAGGGCATACTTAGAACTTGAACACAAGTCCTCTCACATAAACAAAGTACTCTTAACCACTTGAGCTAATACATTTCCACATCACATCAATCAATACTAAATGCCATAAAGGCTCTCATTACCCGCATTTATTAATTAATTAATTATTTAATTAATTAAATTTCATGGGTTTTACACCCCATATCATTGGTCCAACTATGTTGGATTGGGACGAGATGTGTGATACCTTATTAGGTATAATACCTGTTAAGGGAGAATCGATTGTCAATTCTATGATCAAACTAAAATGGTTAAGGGATAATTTGTTGCCTATAGATGAAAATTCCAGTATTGAGGTCATTCATGCACATGCTAGAGCTTATATATTAGGACTTATCATAGGGGTTTTAATGCCCGATGAGACTGGAAATAAAGTACATTTAATGTACTTGAACTATTTGACTAATCTTCGAAGAACCAAGAGATATAGTTGGAGTTCAGCGTGTTTAGTTGTCTTGTATAGGGAGATGTGCAGAGAAATAGATGGACGTGCGAGAACTGTGAGTGGATGTGCTTTGTTGTTACAATCATGGGCATGGTTTCAGATGCCCTTTATTGCACCCATTTCAAGAGTTTCACCAACTTTTCCGCTAGTTTGCCAATGGAGCGGTGGTCGAGTACTGAACTACAAAAATGTCCCCCACAATGATTTAGTCGGATACCGAGCAAGGATAGATCATATGCAACAAAATCAGGTATCATTTACCATTTCTATATTGATAAATGGTTCTAAATGAATGACTAACATTTTCAATTTTTGTTGTACTTTATTTGGGTTCCTTTTGAGAGTTTGGGCTCTATTATTGATGTTTAAGCATATCGGGACCAAGCAATATGGCCGTCATGCACAACTTTAATTTGTTTTGCCATTGTGGAGTGGCACCAGTCAGACAGGTGAAGTTACAATTTTGGCTATCACAAGAGATCCCTGAAGAACCTAGCAACCTTGATCATCTACATAAATTAGACATGAGGGGTAGATAAGATGAGAACTGGGTTACTAGACATGTGCAATGGATAGAGGTTTGGAATAACCGGTGTGACCTAACGTTGAATGGATTACCGATTCTTGGGCCACTTCAACACACAATGGAGTACATGTCATGGTACATTTCAAGCTCATTTTTGTGTTTGTTAGTTTCACAAATGTTAAATGATCCTGGAATGCATCATGCATCGACATTAGCTAATGTCCCTCCACCACGACAAACTAGGCATGACTTCAACACTCCACCTCCACCACCAGGTATGGAGGAACAAGGAATTCAATTTCTTCAAACTCAGAACTAGGCATACAAGTATGTTTGCAACTTATGATGAAACACCACCTTCTACACAACCGTGGTTGTGTACACATTCTCAAAGTCCAAATTTCTTAGAAGACTCAGTTTACTACGTTCACAATCCATATGCAAAAGCATCATCATCTGCTACACATGATGATCATCAACTTGAGGAGGAACATGAACCACAACCTTCACACGTAGAAGAATCTAGACCTGAAGTGAGTAGGAGGAACCCCACCAGAAACAGGCATCAACCACGGTGTGGAACTGGACACCACTACGGGGATTAAAAGGACAAAGATGTAGTTTAATATTTCATTACATATGAAATAGGTCGTGTTTATGTGTTTGTAAGAGTTTACCGTGTTTAACACAATTTCGAAGATCAACAATGGAAAAACTTAATAATTCCAAATGCTTGATTGCTAAATAGCGAACAACAATTTCTTTAGATAAACTCAACAAGTTCAATGATCTTAAAGACCAATGTTACAACATATAAAAAAAACTAAATAGGTACAAAGTTGTCACACTTCTCAACTTTCATGAAGTTAACATAAAAAGATATTGTCACCGTAGGGACCATCATTGAGTGCCATTGAATGGCATGTTGAAGATCTTCGTCATTCCTTACGAAAAGGAACTCATCAATGCCTTCCGCAAAAAATCCAGGAGGGACATGGTACCACAAATGGCTTAGTGGGGGCTTAGATGGTCCCATGAAATGAATTCTTATGATGATGCGCATATGGTTAAGAGTAGCCCCATTTGGAAGTCTACATAGGGAGAACCTTCCATCTTCAAAATCAATAGCAGCATTAAAGGAATTATATGCATTCAACTCCTCAAATAAAACCATTTTTACTTATTATACTAGAGCACTCCACACCTTTCAAACTAAGGAACCACAACCTTAAATAGAACTGACTATCTTTACCTGGATAGCATGCCAAGAAAGATATTTAATCTCACCACTGTAAAAGCTGGCGCATCTTTGAAATAAAGGGCCTTCCTTAGTTGCACCTTCTAATTATGACAAGACTTATCAACTTTATTGGGAGGTGCCAAAGCTGAATTATTATATTACTCTTCTAAAAGGTAATAGATACTTCAATTGGGATAATATGCCAATTCAGAAATTTACTTTGACCACTGTAAAAGTAGACACATATTTCAAATAATTAGCCTCACTTGCACTTCTAATTATGACAAGACTTGTCAACTTTATTGGGAGGTTCCAAAGCTGATTTATTATATCACTGTTGTAAAAGGTGAAAGATAATCCAATTGGGATAACATGTCCATTCAGAAATTTACTTTGACCACTGTAAAAGCTTACGCATATTTCAAATAATTTGCCTCACTTGCACCTTCTAATTATGACAAGACTTGTCAACTTTATTGGGAGGTGCCAAAGCTGATTTATTATATGACTCTTGTAAAAGGTGAAAGATACTCCAATTGAGATAACATGCCTATTCAAAAATTTACTTTGACCACTGTAAAAGCTGACACATATTTCAAATAAATGGCCTAACTTGGACCTTCTACTTATGACAACACTTGTCAACTTTATTGGGAGGGGCTAAAGCTAATTTATTATATCACTATTGTAAAAGGTGACAGATACTTCAATTGGGATAACGTGCCAATTAAGAAAATTAATTTGACCATTGTAAAAGCTTATGCATATTTGAAATAAATGGCCTCACTTGCACTTTCTAATTATGACAACACTTGTCAACTTTATTGGAAGGTGCCAAGACTGATATTTAATTCAGAAATTTACTCTCACCCTGCAATTGGACAAGACTTGTCAACGCTATTGGGATAATGTGCGAATAAAGATACATAATTTTACCACTTCATAAAGATACATAATTCAGAAATTTACTCTCACCCTACAATTTGGCCGTACATATTAGACCGAAATATTCATCATTATTCCCCATTAATCTACTTTATACTCACCACGTATGGAATGATTCATGCATAGTACATTATGTACATAAAAAATTTAGCCAGGATGACAACATTCACTACTGGGTTATGTGGATAGCGGACCTTTTTGAAATTGTGCTAATATTGATATTGTTCGTAAGTGGGGAGTACATAGGTAGTAAGTGGGGAGTTGTGATGACTATTTTGGTCTTCATAACCAAGTTTTTATATAAAAATCAATTTCATTGTAAACATAATATCCTCACACTAACCTTAACATAGTACAAATTCATTTCCATGACCATGACATCAAATACTAGTAATGTGGCCACGAGGGTTTTTTAGAATTTTCGAGTCACACTATGTTCGAAATTGAGGAGTGGAGAACAATTAAGTGGGAAGTTATATTGGATATTTTGGTCATCAGTACCAGTTTTTGTTTCATATTTTGAGTTATTGAAACTGATAATAAAAAAATTTACAATAACTCCCCATTTAATCCAACACCATCAAAATAAGTTACTATTCAATTTATTCGTCATGGAAATAATTTACTTTTGTTATTCATAACTCAAGATCAAAATGTCCACCATAACTCCCCACTTAATCCATCATTAGTCTCTACCTACCTCATTCATTAGTTATGAGACCTTTTTCCATTATCCCCATCCAATTAACATTTAGTAGTCCTGGAAATATTATTGTGCTATCATATGATTACAATGAACATTCTTCTCTTGACTCTCAAGTTTTATATTTTTCATTTTTATACTTTCCATTGAATTACTCCAACTAATGTTCAAAATAATAAGAATAACTCACAACTTAATCCAACAAGACTCGCCACATACCTCATACATACTTTAAGGGACATCTTTTCATTACCACCATCCAAAAAAGCTGCTTTTCAATTTCGTGGTGATGAAAATATTTTTTTTCTATAATATAATGACAACGAACATTTTGTCTTAACACTCAAGTTTCATATTTTACATTAATAAAACTGTGAGCGATGTTCACAATATTAAGAAAAACTTCCCACTTATTCCAGCATTACTCCCCACACACAGAACCCACAATGAAATGAAAGTCCACGAAGGAAAGATTCCAAACATATCACTCAAAAAATTTGATTCTCCCAACCTTGCAATAACTCCTATTAAAAAAAATTAATACTACACAAATTATAAAAAAAAATTAAATTAAATTGACGTTTATATTTTCAAATTGCACAAAAAAAAATTACTACACAATACAAAATATATTTTTAAATCAACAAATTAAAAAAGAAATTTTTTCTTTCTTTCAAATAATACCTAAAATAACTAAAAACACAATACTAAATCTATTTAAAAAAAATATATTTAACCTTTAATACATTTTTAATAAAAAGAAAACAAAAAAATATTAATTCTAATTTATTTAAAAAAACGAAAAAAAAAATCAAAAACCAAGTTCAGAATTTGGGTCCTTGAAGACAGAATTCTGACTTGAAATTGAAAAAAAAAAATTAAAGGTTGGAATTCGGCTCCCGGAGGACCGAATTCCCAATTAAAATAGAAATAGTGCTATGCTTATAAATTTAAGGTACAATGTGCTATGCATGTAATAAAACGAGCAAACCATGCTTTTTTGAAATAAAAAATCGGAAAAGAAACCTATTAAACAAATTCCTCCGAGATTTTCTCTATGTAGTTGATAAAATAAACAATCAATAAATTCATTTGAACTATGAAATATGTCAATTAGATTTATAATATTATTCCAATCATTAAGAAAAATTATAGTTTTCATTGATTTTAGAGATCTAAATCCAATTACTTCTAAAGGTGAATACGTTAATCAATTCAATAACAAATAATGAAATGTTAAACCTCTTATATGGATGTATTGTTTATAATAATCATATTTATGTAGGTGAAAATGACATCTCAAACCTGAATTTTCAAGGCTCAAGGGCACTAGGAACTTACAAATGGATATAAATGTCCTTTGGTTTACAAAATTCAGATCCAACTGGTGAAAGAGTAATGAATTTATTTTTTCTGGATTTAGTTAATATATTTACGTAAGTTTATGTCCTTGATACAATAAGAATATATAGTCCATGAAAGATCATCAATAAGAATATATATATTTCGGGTGTAGTGATCAAATGTCCTCTTCAATAATTTGTCAGTTTATTATACATTGTATTTTTTTTTTCTAGCAAAGGTTTTTTTCGCCCAAATTAGTCGGTTGTACTTGTTAAAGATATTCCGACAGTCAAGTTAGTTCAGTATTGAACAGTCAAGTAGATTAAAATAGTTTTAAATGTGTTTTTAATGTATCAACAACCATACCTTTGATCTCTATTTATAGTATTCTTTCATGGGCTTGGATTAGGGACAACCTAATAATGACTCAATTCCTCCTAATCATGTTTATTGTCTTACTTAATATAATTACTTACTTAATTGGTTAACTTGGTTTAGGCTGATCTCATTGTTCGGTTACCATGGTAATGGTTTTAATGGTCATGTTTGATCCCTTCAGAAAGTGCAGTTCCAACGGTGGAGGTCTTCATCGATCATGTTCTGATCCACTAAACCGTGCAGTTACTATGGGGTTGGTTTAAATGGAACATGTTTAATCACCCTAGAACTTGTGGTTACCATGATAGTTATTTTCATGGATTATGGATTAAATCAACTTAACTGTGTGGTTACCATGTTGGTGATCCACTCCACTCCTCGGTTAACCTCTAACGTGATCGTTCCAATTTTTCTACCTTATTGGTACATATCGTACACAGAGCCACCCAAGCCCAAGTGACTATAGGGTTGTAGATATATGAATAAGTTGGTAGTATCGCTTGGTAAGTTTCCTTGGCCAGACGCTTTTGCTCGATTGTTTTTTCAAAAAGTTATTGTTGGTTTAGAGGGAAATGACGTTTCGTGTTACGAGTTTGTCAATTCTGACATGAGATACAAAGCGTCATGGTTGGGCTTCCTTGCCTATAAATAGGATGGCCCTTGTATGTCATTTTCACATCTTCTATTACTAGATTTGGGCGGTAACTGATTGATGAAGCTCCTTGCATGGTTTTTGGAGACGATAAGCTCTTTTATGCAACGAAAATGGAATGGAAGCAAGGTTGGAGGCCATTGAGCTATGGTATAGTGTGGTGGAGATGAAGTTATAGGAAGGAGAAACTATCCTAGAGAAAGGAGGGTAGAGGAGATCTAAGGAGATTCCTAGCTTGCATGACTCTCAATAAGGCAAATGTGTGGAGTACTCTCAACGTCAAGGCATTTGGTGTGTGTGTGTAGTTCAAGTGTGGTTGAGTTGGTATATGTTCATTGTGATGTTAATGTTGTGTTAAGTTCAGTACCTGTTTCCATTCCTGTGTGTTTCTATGTAGTGTAGTGAATAGTGTCGCGGCGCGCATGAATAGTGTCATTTGTAGTAGTGAATAGTACATGAATAGTGTTCGGATCTGGCATTTAACTTTTGGATTTTTGTTCTGGTAGCTACAGTGCTTGTTTTTACTTGAAATTTTCCCCCCCACTTCTAAGACATTGAACTTGATGGGAAAAATAGCTGGAGCAGTTGGTATGGTCTGAGTTGAGAGTTTCAAAAAAATTTTGGACTGATTTTTAGTCAAACTTCAGAGGACCATAACTTTTGCTCTGGTTATCAGAATCACTATTATTTTATATGCTTTGCCGGTTTGCAAACTCAGATTCTCCAGAAAATGCCATTTTCTACATTTTAGCAATGTTTTTTTTTTCTTCATTTTTTCCACTTTTGAAAAATTGTTAAAAATACTTGTGCTTTGAGTTTTGATATCATTTTTTTTTGTGCTTCTGTTTGACCACTCAAAGGAATATCCTACCAATTTTCAAGTCATTTGGAGTTCGTTTGAGTATACTTGCAGTTATACCCTATGTTATGCCAATATCACTAGAATTAATGTTTTTTGGTGCATGACTAGGGGAAACCCAAGTGAATTACAACCATTTGACCCTGAGATTGATAGGACATTCCACAGAGGACGTAGGCATCTTAGGAATCCATCTTTGCATGCTGAATATTCAGTGACTTTTCCTGACTCTTCTGATTCTCATCACATTCCTGACACTCCTCATTCTTTGCATTCTGAGCATACTGTTTATTCTGAGCATTTTGATTTTCATACTGATAACATGGCTCAACCTCCTCCACCTCATGAGAGAACCATGAGTGAGCTCACTGCACCAGATTTCACTTATGATAGTTTATGCATTCAATACCCTGAGGAGGAAGTTCCATATGTGCTAAAAACTGGTTTAATACACTTGTTGCCAAAGTTTCATGGTCTTGCAGGTGAGGACTCGTGCAAACACTTGAAGTAGTTTCATGTCGTCTGTTCCACCATGAAGCCTACAGATGTACAGGAGGACCATGTATACTTGAAGGCTTTCCCTCATTCTTTGGAGGGTAATGCGAAAGACTAGTTGTACTACCTTGCACCCAGGTCCATCACGAGCTGGGATGACCTGAAGAGATTGTTCCTTGCCAAGTTCTTCCCTGCTTCAAGGACAACACCCATAAGGAAGGAAATTTCTAGCATCAAGCAGCAATCTGGGAGACCCTCTATGAGTACTGGGAGAGGTTCAAGAATCTCTTTTCAAGCTGCCCACACCATCAGATCTCTGAACATCTCCTTCTGCAGTATTTTTATGAAGGTGCCATTTGTAACATAACCCCAGCTGTATCCAGGTAACTAATAGACAACATGGCTTCAAATTCTCAACAATTTGGCACAAGGCGTGATGCCATAGTTGTTAGAGGTGTTCATGATGTAGGGGCAGCCGAGTACACGAAGAAGTTGGAAAGTAAGATTGATGCTCTTACGTCACTAGTCAATCAACTTGCTTCCAATAAGAGAGCTCCAGTTGCAAGAGTTTCTGGCCTTTGTACATCTGTTGATCATTTTATAGACTCTTGCCCAGCATTGCAACAACAGGCTGCTGCTTCTTCTTCTACACCAGTGGATACCCCTCAGGCCTATGCAACAAATATTTTCAAGAACAATAGGCCCCAACATCAACAACAAAACCATGATTTCTCAACAAACAGATATAACCCAAGATGGAGGAATCACCCTAATTTGAGATGAGGAAACCAGGGTAACCAGCAGCAGCCCCAACAATTTCAAAATGTGCAACCACCTCCACAACAAAGAGTTGCACCTGCACCACAAGTTGCTCCTGTTCCACCTGTACCCACACCAGCTCCTGCTGCAGCACCTGCACCTTCTTCTTCTACTTCATTGGAGGAGTTAGTTAGGATGATGACCCTTCAAAATATGCAATTCCAGCAGGAGACTAGGGCCTCAATCTAGAGTTTGACAAATCAAATGGGGCAGATGGCCACTCAGCTAAACCAGACACAGGCTCAAAATTCTGACAAGCTTCCATCACAGACGGTGGAAAATCTGAGGAATGTGAGTGCCATTACATTGAGATCTAGGAAGAACATTGAAGTTCCCACTCCCGAGCCTACACCTCCAAAGGAAGTCGACCTTGCCACACTTCAGAGAAAGCATGATGCTCGTTGGATGCCATTCAGGAAAGTGGAAGTGAACATACCTCTGTTGGATGCCATTAAATAGATTCCCAGATATGCAAAGTTTTTGAAGGAGCTATGCACGCACAAGAGGAGGCTAAAGGGGAACGAAAATATTAGCATGGGGAGAAATGTGTCAGCATTGATAGGTAAATTTGTTCCTCAGATTCTTGAGAAGTGCAAGGACCCAGGTACATTTTGTGTACCTTGCATCATAGGTAACAATAAATTTGAAAATGCTATGCTTGATCTTGGTGCTTCAATAAATGTAATGCCTCTATCTATTTTTAAATTTCTTTCTCTTGGACCCTTGCAACCTACGGGTGTGGTAATTCAGTTGGCAAATAGAAGTGTTGCCCACTTCGCAGGTTTGGTTGATAATGTTTTGGTTTGTGTTGGTGAATTGATCTTTCCTGCTGATTTTTACATTATTGATATGCAAGAGGGATTTTCACATGGTTCTGCACCAATCATTTTAGGCAGACCATTTTTGAAAACTGCACGAACCAAAATTGATGTCCATGCAGGTACTTTGTCGATGGAGTTTGATGATATTGTTGTGCGATTTAACATTTTAGATGCCATGAAACATCCTTCTAAGGATCACTCTATTTTTCATGTTGATATTATTGATGATGCTATTGATGGAATTATTTCTGATTTCCACTCTTTGCATGCATTAAAACATTCATGTGTCTGAGTTATTTGAATTTGCATGCATTGATGTTCTTGATTTTGATTTTGATTATGATGATGCTGAATATGATGTGGATAATGTTGAATCTACTGAGTTTGACTCTCTAGATGTTGTACCTATTGACTTTGATGTTATACAATCAGGTTGCACTAACCATGTTGCAGGAAGTACATATGCATCTGATTGTTATGCTCAGGTACAGGCTGTGGAACCCATTTCTCCTTCCCCTTTGGTTCCTGATATTTAGCCAGCATCTAGTACTCTATAGTTGAAACCCTTGCCAGACAACCTCAAGTATGTCTACTTAAAGGAGGAGGACAAACTGCCTGTCATCATTTCCACCTCCCTCATTGCTGAACAAGAGTAGAGGTTGTTGCATGTTCTCAAAAAGCATAAGAAGGAAATTGGATGGACATTGGTTGACATCCCTAGTATTAGCCCATCAACATTCATGCACAGGATATTGTTGGAAGATGGAGCAAAGCCAGTGAGACAGCCACAGAGGCGACTCAACCCTGTCATCTTGGATGTTGTAAAGAAGGAGGTGACCAAGCTTCTACAAGCTGGGATCATCTACCCCATTTCAGACAGTCAGTGGGTCAGCCCCATCCATGTTGTTCCAAAGAAGACATGCCTCACTGTAGTCAAGAATGAAAATAAGGAGCTGATTCCAACAAGAGTGCAAAACAGTTGGAGAGTTTGCATTGACTATAGAAGGCTAAATCAAGAAACTAGGAAAGACCATTTCCCTCTGCCTTTTATTGATCAGATGCTTGAGCGCTTGGCAGGTAAGTCCCACTATTGCTTCCTTGATGGTTTTTCTGGTTATTTTCAAATTCACATTGCACTTGAGGACCAAGAGAAAACCACATTCACCTGCCCCTTTGGCACTTTTGCCTATAGGAGCATGCCGTTTGGCCTATGCAATGCCCCTAGCACATTCTAGTGGTGAATGCTTAGCATTTTCAGTGATTTTCTTGAAAAATGCATAGAGGTGTTTATGGACGACTTTACTATGTGTGTCACCTTGGCACACAAAGGACAGCTCGTAAGGTGCTAGATTGCGGATTTTATTGGCCCACCATCTTCAAAGATGCGTAGAGGATTTGTAGCACATGTGAGGAATGCCAACGAGCAGGAGGAGCCATTTCTTGGAGACAACAGATGCCTTAACAACCCATGCTATTTTGTGAGGTGTTTGATGTTTGGGGTGTAGATTTCATGGGCCCTTTCCCTATCTCTTTTGGTTTCACTTACATCTTGCTTGTTATTGATTATGTTTCAAAATGGGTGGAAGCCAAAGCCACTAGAACTAATGATGCTCAAGTTGTTATGGACTTTGTTAGGTCTCACATATTTTGCAGGTTTGGAGTTCCTCGAGCTACTGTTAGTGACCAGGGCACCCATTTTTGCAACAGATCCATGGGGGTTTTGCTTCAAAAGTACGGGGTTGTGCACAAACTTTCTACACCATATCACCCCCAAACTAATGGGCAAGCCGAGATCTCAAACAGAGTAATCAAGAGGATCTTGGAGAAGATTGTGCAGCCCAACAGGAAGGATTGGAGCAATAGACTTGAGGACACTCTATGGGCTCATAGGACTGCTTACAAGGCACCTATAGGGATGTCTCCTTATCGGGTTGTCTTTGGTAAGCCATGCCACCTTCCAGTGGAGATAGAGCACCGAGCCTACTAGGATGTCAAGTCATGTAACTTCTCTCTTAATCAAGCTGGAAAGAAAAGGAAGCTGCAGTTGAACGAGTTAGACGAGATCTGTCTGGAGGCATATCAGAACTCTATGTTCTACAAGGAGAAGACCAAGAGATTCCATGATAGCTCCATGTTGTTGGTCAGCAATTTTTACTGTATAACTCCAGACTTAGACTCATGGGGGTAAGTTGCGATCAAAGTGGATTGGTCCTTTTGTTGTCACTAATATTTATCCTTATGGTGCAGTTGAAATCAAAAGTTAGTCCACCAATAAGAGCTTCAAAGTGAATGGGCATCGTCTGAAGCCATTCCTCAACAATCTTTCCTTGGTGGATACTGTTGTGGAGGAGACTTCCCTGCTTGTCCAGGTCTGTCTGTCTGTTGTTGTTTCCTTTTGTTTGTTTCCTTTTTGTTAATTTGTATTAATTAGTGTTATGTTGTTGTTTTCTGTTTGGGACACTCACTTCACTTTTGGAGGATGAATTGTTGGTCATTCTATGGACTGATATCCTTGCTTTCTCTTTGCATGTCAGGTTGCTTTTCTGTGTGACCCTGTGTGAGAATTTGAGCCACTCTCTGTTCTTTGATTGTGTGATATATGCCTCTTGAATTCTTGCACAGTGGACTTGGCTTGACTCTTTCTGATGCTTTTATGATACACATGCGTGTTGGGATATGATTTAGGCAATTTTGTTTTGTGAGCCTATAGCCAGATGAGCCTACCTTGAACTGTTTCTATTGATACCCCTTTTTGAGCCTACATACCATTGCATTGTTCTACAGCTCATTACAAGCCCTTAGCCTAAAAAACCATGATTATTCCTACCTTAGGAAATTTTGGAGCTTTGAAATTGTTTTGGGAATGGGTGCTCAACTAAGTGTGGTCGCACACAACAAGTGTGGTTGTGCGCACATTTATTATTAGTTCTTGGGATTGCTCATTTGTATACCCAGGTGGGATTTCAAAATTGTTGTTTCTCTCTGCATGTTCTTTGTATAGAAAAACAAAAAGAAAAAGAAAGAGAGAAAACAAAAAGAAAAGCAAAGAAAAGAAATAAAAGGAGTTTGGATTTGAGCATTGTGTGAGAACCGAAGTTGGAAGTGCTGGTGTTTGGGATTACTTTCATGATTGGTTGAGACTTATTCCCTATTGCTCCTCTATTTCTTTGGTTGCTTAGCTACTTATCCATATGTTCCGCACATTGTCCTCAGCCCCATTACAACCTTGAAAAATCCTTCTGATCTTGACCTGCATGTGTTTCTGGTTTGGTTGTTGGTTCTAGAGGCTTGCCAAGTCTGTTTGATGTTTGTTTTTTAGGGGTGCTTTGAGAGTAAACAGTAGCCTTGAGATTTGAGTGATACAATGCATATTTCGTGAGGTTATGTTGCTTTCAATTCTCTCTTTGAGCTAAACTGAACTGAGTACTTGACATGTTTTGAATTGCTTGGATGATGTTCATGGATACCTTGCAGCTTTGAATCCTTCTGTGTTGGATGTGTTTCCATTTGTCTATGTCAAGTCTGTTTGTCTTGTGTCTTTTTGTCTCTCTTGTTATGTTTGTGATGTCCTTGCTTTACTTTAGTCTTTAATTTTGCTCAAGAGTGCATAAGGGTAAGTATGGTCGATTTTGATGAGTCATTATTTTCTTCCATTCCACTAGCCTTTGTGTACCCATTAGACAGTTGATTAGTGCTTAATTGTTCATCTTTAGAGTGTTTTTCATCTGTTGGGCTTTATTGGGCCACTGTTCCGAATTTGGACTAATTTCACATTATTTGGCCTAATTTTTGTTTTTAATTATTTTTAGGTATTTGGGTGAAGCAATTTTGGAGCTTGGACATTAATATTTAGTTGAAGAAACTTTCCACATCATTGCCACATCATTTCCATGTCCTTTCCACGTCAACAAAGTCAATGGGTCAACATTTGAGACCCAGAGTAGCATTTTTGTAAATCTGAGTGGCAAAGTAGCAGTTTTGTAAATATGAGTGGCAAGGGTGATATGACCAGGAAATTAGGTCTACATGAGGGGACCAGCCGCTCCTTCTTCTTCTGCATTCTCTCAAACCTCCATTTTTGTTTTTTTTAAGCTTTGGAAGGTGACCCATGGTAGCAGAAGCGAATTTTTCACGTTTTCCATTGGTTTTTCACGTTTTATAAGCCTTGGACAGCACATTGAAGTTGTATTAATGTTTTCTACCGTTTGGGTAACATTTATATTGAAGTATTCTCATTTTTTGTTGCTGTTTTCATTGTTGCCCCTTTCTTTCCTTGCTCATTTTCGATTCCTGCACCAATTTAGGTTTTCTGCATCAATTTGCACTCATTTGGATGGTTGAATCAAAATTTATGTTTAAGCCTTATTCGGATTCCATGAGGAACTAAGTTTATGTGTTGATTCTTTGCAGATAATGGATTGAAACCTTGAGATTAGTGTTTTGTTTGGTGGAGTTATGTTAATCTCTAAATTCTGAATTTGTGTTTGGGTTTAAATGAAGAAACCATTCTATTTTTACTTAAATTGCAGAGTGGAATCATTGTGTGTTCGTGCTTAGTGAACTATAGCAGATTCATCGATGTGTGCTTTGCTTAATTGCACTTGAGTCCGTGTTAATTGGCATTTAGTAGTTAATTCGGGTTCCATGAGAGTTAATATAACCATTTTGAGTTGTAATCCGTGATTGGTGGATGTTCATTTGAAGCAAAGAATCAACGCTGTTTTTACATTGATTTTAGACGTCTGCATCCGTAAATCTGCCAAACCTCCCCCATGTGTTGTATTGTTTTGTTCATCTGGAAATTGAAGCTTTGAATGAAAATATTGGTCGTTGGGAGACAACTTGGTTCACTTTCATATACTGCATTTATTTTGTTTTAATTTGGTGGGGTACGGCCTCTATCAAAAGGCTTAAAGAATTTGTGGTCAAATTCTCTCCAAGAAGGAGAGGATGATGAAGGATTGACCCCAACCAAGGATGAAGGCACATGGTTAAGAAGACTAAGCATGTTTAGAAAGGAAGTTCACTAATCCTTTATCCCTTTCATTTGTGTTTGTTACTTTTGATTCCCTAAGTTGACTTAGTTGAATCAACTTTAGTTGACTTGTTTACCTTTGACTAGGTTTGACTTGTTGACTATAGTTGACTTGACTTAAGCCAACATGCTAATCTGTATTTATTTACTTTGTAGGTTAATTAGGAGTAAGAAAGCAATGCTAGGTGGCACATGGTGATTGGGGAGCATAAATGATGTGGATGAGAGAGTAAAGCAAAGGCATAAAGTATAAAGTAAAAGGCATAAAACAAGTGTACCTATGTACCTTTGGTCTCCTTTGTTTTTAGCACACTTTGGCCACTTTTTGGAGACATGTGAGACACATTCTTTGTCTCCTTTTGTGCTAGAACGAAATTAGCCTTGCACACACCATAGTTGGCTCTTTTGTCTCTCTTTTTTTTAACCTTATTTGACCTAGTTTCTAGAAGCCAGGGTTAGGTTTTTGTAGAGACATCCTTAGGTATCTTTTATTTGCTTAGAGGCCCCTAAACTCTTCTATATAAGGGGTGCTCCCAGACATGTAAAAGGATTGAACATTTTGAAGTAAAAACACTCTTGTGTCTCAACCATTTGTGAGAGTTTCCTCCCTAGGGAGTGAATACTTTTAAGGTTGCCATGGCTTCTAGCCTAGCCTTGTAGTGGCGTGCTTCTCACATTTTTACCATTTCTTTCCTTTTCATTTTATGTTTTCTTTTTCCTTTAATTGTTCTTGGTTTTTTATGATTTATGTGCTTTCCATTTCCTTTTTGTTTGAATCAATCCATCATTTTCTTCTCTTGAGCTTTGTGAAAGGAACTTTCACATCTAGATAGCATGCTATCTTAATGTCCAGTGGGGATTTCACTTAGTTTTCTTAATCAACTCACACCATATTCAATAATCTTAAAAGAAAACCATAGAATCCTTCATCAACTTAAAATAAATTAAGAAAAGAAACCCCTATTTGACACCTGCATTATCACCTGCTCTTGTATAACATACACGTCATGCGATCATCATATACACCACAACTCACAAAATTGAGTGAGCTAACCGCAAACAAAAGTTATTTATATATATATATAGAAGGATTTAACAGAACAAAACAGTACAAATAATATACAACATTACATCAAACCAAAATATTTCGAAGTGGTAATCGCTACCACACTCCAGTTTGTCGTCACCTACCTCCAGCCACTAGAACTCGTTCCCTAGAACGATTTGATTCGAGTCATACTATCGTCGTGGCAAGGACCTCTCTCCCTTGTTCCAAAAGGACTTTTGAGTAAAAACTTCGGCGAATCACTCACCGGTCATTATACTCAGCAACGAACCAGAACTAAGGGCCAAACATCTTTCACATCTCCACTGCCTCGTGCAGGCGAGAGAGTATAACACTCGAATCTATGTTCTACCACTACCTCGCATAGGTGAAAAGGACCCCTTTCCACTACCTCATGCGTGTGAATGGGTCATCCTGGTTTCTTAGGTACAACGTGCCTTTCATGCTCACTCCCATAGCGAAATAAAATAACCATACCACACCTAGGTTCACGTGAAACTAAGAGCTTGCACCAAGATCGTGGTTTCTCATTTATTTTTCTAAGACCAGTTCGAACAACATTCATGGATTTTCACTATGGAGCTAACACATTAAGTTTCATGCCAACAAAGTACAATATCACGTGGTGCTTAAGAATTAAATATTTAAACAAAAAAAACAACCACAAAAACCACCTTCACGTCAATCCCAAAAAGGTCAACCAAGCACACAAAAGAAAAACTTAGGAGGGGTAGGCCGTGAGAGGAAACATGCACTACCTATTAAGAAGATTATGGGCCACCCCAAGTGCAAATGAAAAGGAAAGCCAAACAAGACTACGCTTTTAAACAAAAAAGTAGGATCCACGACTAAAGGAAAAAGTTCCCTGCCTTCACGTATGTGCTGCACCACCGAAACCTTCAAAAAAGAAAAAGAACAATTATATATATATATATATATATATATATATATATATATATATATGGGCCCAAGGCCTACTATCACATAATTAGGCATGTGAAAAGAAAAAAGAATGCAAAGTTGCCAAACGTATTCATCTTTAGAAGAAATAATAAAGGATAATGATATAGTGAAATAATGAATTTGACTACTTCTCTTACAACCATAAGTGTTAGGTAAGTGGGTATTTTTTTTAATTGAAAATCTTTTCACGTTGGCAGGGGGTAGAGAGGAAAGAAAAAGGAAAGGGTTTGAACAAAGTGGGTTTCAGAAAGGTTGGACGTCTTGAACTCCTCTCTTCCTCCAAGTCCTTTTCTTCTTCAACTCCTCTTCTTCTTCAATCTCGCGTGAAGCTCTTGAACCCTTGTTGTTGATGTTGACTACATTGTTGTTGTTGAAAGCTTTTTTGTTTCTCTTCAAACCTTTATTGTTGGATCTCACATTGTTGGAACCCGACTCACTTGTTGAAAGTTGTTTTCATCTTCAAACCTCTCTTGTTGAAAGCTTGTTAAACCTTGTTCAAGTTCCAATTCCCTATAAGTTTTGAAATCCATAAACCTAATTTTAATTCTTTTATTTGTTTCCAATTGGGTTTTTTTATTATCCTTTTTTTTGTGTAGTTTCAGTTGTTCGTTGCAAAAGAGTGGTATTGGTTGATCTGTAAGCACTCTATCGTTACGTTTTGCTTGCAATGGTTATTTGTTTGTGTTTGTTAGTGACATGGTCAGTGATGGACACCATGGCAACAGTCAATTAAAAGTCCTCACGTTTTTGACATGTTTAACTATAATTTTTTTTGCATGTGAAATACACATATTCTGGGTTTTCACTTATATGTATGTTTATTAATTGTAAGATGTAATATTGTATTTATATCAGTTTTTGTTTCCTGTTAAATGTAATCAAAACGTATTTAAAGAGTGGCACAATGAACAAATGTTGATGCAGGAAATGTTGTGAATTTCTGAGCAAGATGAAAAAGTGAAAAATACATAACGTAGGTTAACACTTATTTGTCTCTCGGTTCACACTTACGTTTTATACTGCACTTATATATTATTCTCACCTAAATAAAGGACAAATGATTTACCTATTTGATAAGTGTGATAATTACCTATTATTTACACTTGCATAAGGTTTAACAAGCTTTCAACAAGACGGGTTCGAAGATGAAGACAACTTTCAACAAGTTAGTCCGGTTTCAATAATGCGGGATCCAACAATAAAGGTTTGAAGAGAAACAAAAAAGCTTTCAACAACAACAATGTAGTCAACATCAACAACAAGGGTTTAAGAGCTTCACGCGAGATTGAAGAAGAAGAGGAGTTGAAGAAGAAAAGGACTTGAAGAAGGAGAGGATTTCAAGACGTGCAACCTTTTTGAGACCCACTTTGTTCAAACTCTTTCCTTTCTCTTTCCTCTCTGCCTCCTGCCAACATGAAAATGACTTTCAATTAAAAACAAAATACCCACTTACCTGCCACGTATGGTTGTAAGAGAAATAGTCAAATTCTTTATGTCACTATATCATTATCCAATAACAAAACACCATGTCCAACAAGGGTAGACGAGGCAATGATATGGAAATCAAGTGGCAACTCTCTCTTGACTTTAAGATAAATGTCCAAGCTCCAAAATTTGCTCTACATAATACCTAAAAACAATTACAAATAATAATTAGACCAATTAATGCCAAATTACTCAAAATTCGGAATAATGGCCCAATAAAGCCCAATTAGGGAAAACGAACTAACAAAAGACAATTAAGCACTAAACAACTATCAAATGGGTACACAAAGGTTAGTGGAATGGAGGAAAATAATGACTCATCAGTCGTCATTATTATAATAAAATAGACTTTTTAGTCTATTTATTTTGGATCTTTTAAGTTTGTTCATCAAGACTATTAATTTAAATTTTAAGTCTTGTAGATATCTTAAAAATAAAAAAAGCAGCGAATTTAAGTCTGTTGTGGCAATAACAACCTTAAATTTAATGTTTTTATTTAAAAAAATGGCACATAACCAAAACCTATAATACATAAAAAATCTCATAGCTAAATATATATTTCAAATTGTTCATTTTAAAATATAATAAACAGTTATAGAATCAAAAATAAATAAAAAATGTCTAACTTAAAATTGGTAGTCTAAAACAACAATTAACGTTGGTAGGTACTGCAAGTGTTTTTCGTGACACATTTAAAACTTTATTTAAGTTGATATTATAATACACAAATGTATTATTTCCTTACTTTGTCTTTATTCCCTAAGCCTTACTCTGTCTTTTTGTTTTTGTTGAATCCCTACTAATTAGGGTTTCTGCTGTTAGGATCAGTTAGGGTTGTTTTCTTCCTTTCTTGTTAAATACAGTGAAAAACACAAAGAAAATAAGAGAGAATTTCTTATTGTTCTTATGCATCTCTTCTTCTTCCACTCTCATCTTCATCTTTCTTCTTTCTCCATGCTTTCTTCACCCCTCGTGATATGTCTCTGATGTGAGAAGCTAGGGCTGTCATATTTGAAGAGAGAGAATAAACGCTTTTTATGTGGTGTGAGATGATATTAAGGGCTCGTTATGGTATCAAAGCCGGTTCATAGCCTGCTCTATTTCTGTCAGCCTACTCTGCTTTATTGCCCCAATGATCTCCTATCTTTAAGAAAGGTTCTTGCACCATGGAGAATGAAAACAACAACAACAACAAGGAAATTAAGTCAGAAGTTGACAACACTAGTCAACATACACAAAGATTGGATATTGATTAATCCCTTATTCTTACTAGCCCATACTACATACATCCAGGAGAGAACTCAAGATAGGTTCTTGTATCACCAGCTCTGAATGAGACTAATTACAACTCATGGAGCAGAAAAATTAGAAGAGCTCTCATGTCCAAGAATGAACTGAAATTTGGGGATGATAGCATCAAAGTTCCCACCAGAATCCAATCCCTTTATGAAGCTTGGGAAAGAGCCAATGTTAAGATTTTGTCTTGGATTATTAGGACTCATTCTCCTCAAATAGCAAATAGTGTCATCCATTTTGATTCTTCCAAAGATCTTTAGGATGACTTAAAGGAAGATTCACAAAGGGGGATTATTTTCGCATTTCAGATCTTCTTCGGGAAATGCACTCTGTGAAACAAGGTGAAAGGAGTATCACTCAATTCTTCATAGATCTGAAGATTGTTTGGGAAGAATTAGAGTTTTTGAAACTTGTTCCCAAATGTGTTTGTGGTAAGTCTTGTGAATCCAAGATTCGTTTTATTACATTGTTTTTATGTTGTACGACTAGTTTAAAATGTCCAAAAATTGTTTCATTTTGTGTTAACATGCCCAAACTATGTGGGCCAGCCTACGGACCCACAGGCCAAGTGATATGTGGGGCAGCCACTGTTTCCATCAAGCAAGATATGTGCGGGGCAGTCCAATCTGGTCCGCGATATATGGGCCTGATACAGACTGGACCTAAACGGGTCGAGTTAACTCACATTACCATCCCTACTTACGAGAATTTCGTGATTTTGATTTGTAATAAGGAGTTAGGACATGGAAAGAATAAAAGTTTAGTTTTTTATATTTCAATTCTTTAGTATGCTTTTACAATGCTTATGTAAATTATCCTTTAACCTTAATTTGTTTAACAGAAACGAAAATTAAAGAAAAAAAAAATAGAAAGTGAGACATAACTATTAAAAATCATAAAGAAAACAAGATGTAACCTTTTTTTTCCAGAAATTATAATCCGCATAAAAACTACATAATAAATTATATTAATAATATTAAAAAAGGTATTAACTATGAATTATAATAAAATTATAATTAAGATTGTGTTCAACCAAGACTCATATGGTAGGGAACTTAGAAAGTATGTTCAATCAGGTCCCAAAGAACTCTTGGTAGGGAATTGTATTTTAAGGATAAAACACAAATAACACAATGTACATGTTGAAATCCCTCTTTTTATTAATTCAGTGTGTAATTAAAACATTCTGGACATAAACTCTCTTAGGGAAAATAACGAGCCCATGGTATCATCTCACACCACACACAGAAAGCATCCCTTCTGTCTCTTCAGATCTGAGAGTCCTAGAATCCTACATCAGAGGCACATCATGTGGGAGATGTGAGAGTCCTATATCCCACATCCAATCTATCTATGATATTGAACCTATATCCTCCCTAAAGAATGAAATGTCACTATGAAATGTATGATGCAACACATTACTACCATGCCTATACAACCTAGAACTATATGTAGAAGAACCAACAAACAAATAACAACTCATTGTAAAAGAAAAAGATGAAAAACAATTTTCGCAAAGATTTGAAGTGAAATTTCTAAAAAGAAATAAAAGTGAAAGCTTTCTATAGATATCCCAGGAACGGGTGGTGAGTTACTTGGACAAGTTTACAAACCAAGCCTTTCCTAGCCAGATTCCATAGTCTAATTTCATAAAAACTTCTCAATAAAAATTTCAAAACAAAGTTTAAGTGTGCAAAAACACCTGGCAAAGTGTGTGAACAAATTAAAACCTAAAGACAAAAGGAAGGTCAACTAGATATCATGAAGACGTAAAACATAAAAGCACACATGCTTAACACCAAGACATCACATACATACACATAAACTGGACATTGAAAACATAAAAAAAAAAAGAAAACATAAACTAGACGAGAATGCCTAAGTGAAGAAACAAGAGGCCTTTGGAACCCCTTAGACCTCACATTACACGATTAAAAACTATTACAAACCAAGCTAGGTTGGGATTGCTCTAAAGTATTTTACCACCTAAGCCAAATGAAGGAATATTGAAAGAAACAATACAACACAAATTGTGATGATATGAAAACAGAAACTGATGAGTGCGTATTTTTGCACTCATTTAATGTTTAATTCTGGGTATTTAATTGAATTTGTGTGCTTAAAGATTGATTTAATTGGGATTTCCTATTATTGGATTTATTGAGCATGAGATACAAAAACATGTTAAAAATAGCTTTTTAGTTGCATAAATGTTCTTTGGATATTTTGAGGTGTGTTAGTGCAGTTGCAACTAAGTTAAGCTCATGGAGGTGTGGAAATAAATTGATTAAAGCTTCATGACACCTTAAAGATAAATCCAAGAATAAGAAATTATCAAAAGCACAAAAATTCAAGCCAAGCATTGCATGAAGATGGCAAGAAAAGCTTGAAAAAGTGAAGTTTGGCTAAACCAAGAAGAGAGGAAAGAAAAATTGGACCTTGCGGTTTTCTTTATCTTTATGATAGAAGATAATTTGAGAAAATATATCTTTAGATATTTTATTTGATATTTTTAAATAATTATCTTACTTAATTATATCATAAAATATTAAAAGATAATAACTACCAAATTTTTTTAAATATGATAAGATCTTCTTGAATCTTTTTAGTTCCACAACAAACATATATATCTTGAAGATATTGGATTATTTAGAAGATAATTTAAGAAGATTGCAAAGGGTTGATTTGAAAAATTAATACAAATACTAATTAGTGATAATTTATCATATATCTTTAATTAATTAATTAATTTAATTATATTAGATATTGATATTATCAACCAAATATATTTGTCAAATAGTCTGTATCTCTCCAAATATTTTTAAATATTTATATTTATCTTTATTTTAAAAAATATTTGAGAGATTTTAGTAACAGAAAAGCCCAGTCCAATTCCTATTTAAAGAGACCAAGAGAGAAGCAGAAAGGACAAGCTCGAGACTTCAGAGTTTAGGAACCCTTAAGGGGGCCTAATTTCGTTTCCTTTTTCTCTCTCTATTCTTCTTTTATTTTTTATTTTACTTTCGCATTCTATGGATTACTAAACTTCTTGGGTTGATTCTATTATAATTTCATTATGGATTCTAAGGTTAGAATGAAATAATTTCTTTGTTCTTTTTATTATTGTTGAGGTTTTAATTCATCTATGTCTTTTATCTTTGCATCGTAAAAAATAATGATTTTAAATCTATATGCATGTTGATCATATGAGTTCAAGGGTTTTTAAATTTAATTGAGACTTTACTTTGATTTTATTTAGAAACTTTCATGTGATTAAATAAGTTTTTACCAATAATTGAGACTTTACTTTGATTAAAGGTATTTACTCTAATGAAAATTAATTGAGACTTTACTTTGATTAATTAAGCTTTTTATTTGGTGAGGAGATAAAAGAATAAACATGATTAAGCGTAGTAAAATTTGATTGAGACTATACTTTAGTTGAATTTACTGTGGATAATCTAAAAGTTCTCACTTTTAATTGAGACTGTTCTTTGGTTAAAAGTGAGAACGCCAACAAATTAAGTAAGACTTTACATTCATTAATTTGTAAATCTACAACAATAATTAATTGAGCAATAATATTTAGATAATCGATGCTAAATCTATTTTGAAAAAACAGTGGAATCAATCTATTTTCTCTGCTATTGTTTTTATCTTTTCTATCTTACTTTATCTTTTTATCTTTATCTCTCATATTTTTATTATTTTATTTGACTAAGTCTTTTGTATAGTTTTATAAGAACTAATTTGTTAAAAATCAATTCCGTGTTCGTTGAGAGACGACTTTGGGTTACTTTACCCTATCTATTTTGTTGACTACTATCTTAGCAATACTGACGTTGCTATAGTTTAGTAGTATTAATTTGATCGCATCAATGACAACATTATCAGAAACAACACAAAAATAAAAGAAATTGGGCCTGGGCTGCAATGCTCTCTCTCGGACCAGCCCCAAAATGATATTCCCACAAATATGTCTTGCACTTTAAGTCCCAACTCACTTCTCAAAAGTCCCTCAGGTAGCCATCTCACTTGTATTCCCTCACAGTAGCCCCATGCACTCCAACTCCACCTTCAAGAGAAGTAATTACCTACAAAGGTGTCCAAAATAGTGGTTTTCCAAAGGAGAAAACAATCAGAAAAACCAAGTCCTTCCACGTGAATAACAAAGCAGAAAATCAAGAAAATCATAAATGGAAGAATTGGACAACATCAATTGATGGATTAGATGACATACTCAAAGAATTAGCAAAGAAGACAAAAGTTAGCAAACAAGGATGACACACAAAGAGAACCTAAGGAATGTGTCGAGAATATGATTAATGGAACCAAAATCAAACAAGACTCAAAAAGCAAGTTGAATCATTCATGACGAATATTGTTGTAGCTGAAATGATGCAACACACACTAATTCAAAATCATCCAAAAAATGTATAGTGTGTTGTGAATTACATTATCCCTTTCTGTTTCAAAAATTCTTTTTCTTTTCCATTTCAGTTGACAAGGCTATACAACTCACCCATTTTTATGTTGGAATTATCTTGCTACAATTCACAACTCAAAGATCAATTTCAATTTCATTCAGCTAGCAAGAAGCACGATCATGTGCAAAGCAAATGAATCAACTCAGAAAATTTGAGAGACAAACAAAGAAATAGATCTTGGCAGTGTAGTACTCAATCAACAAAAGAGATGCATTAGATTTCACACTAATAAAGCAAAATAGAAACTGCAGTGCATGACCTCAAACTGTGCATCGGAATATCATACCATGACATGGTCTTGACTATGAACAAAACTGAAGCAACAAAGCTGAATCAAGAGGATGCAGTTATTCAAAATGATGCAGATAGTATAATAGGGTCACGGTCACAAACTGACTCAGTCAAACATGAATCAAGACTCAACAAGAGTGAAACAAGTTCAAACACTCTTTCAATACTATTAAGAAATTGATGCACCATCACTTTATTTCAATCCAACAATTTCAAAAAACTTTTCATAGTAATGATGAATCAGATTTCAAAGATACAATTGATTAAACACTAAAATGTAGTGAAAAATGTTTGCATAACAGATACACAAGCGGTACTGGAATTAGAAGCACAATACTAAGTTAAGCAAACAGGAATCACTTATGCACAAGTGTAAAACAGATTCAAAATTATTGATTCATCCATCCATAATTTGTAAAACAAAAAATTGAAGCAACTGCACAATGTTGTTGTATCATAAACTGCTCAAGAATAACATCAACCTATGCATCAACTAAACCACTTAATTTCACTTTGATCTGAACCGAGAAATAGATCTACTACTTAGGTGAAATAAATCAAGACTGGTTCAATCAACAACAATTATTGGCCAGACAAAGGTAACTCAAGATCAAAGAAAACATGTGAACAACACTAGAAAAAACAATAATGCATAAACAACCATGAATAAAATAGGAACAACAGCAAGTATGAACTGCAGGAACATTGCTAATGATCTAATAGCAATATATGAACTCATTAACACAGAAATTACACAACTCAGAGTCTAAACTCAATAGGTTACGAAATATAGTAGTACATGAAATAGAAACTACTTCTACAAAATATTGAACATGTAAAAACAACTAGACACAAACTAAGATAAACACGAGATTAACAAAAATTAGAGTTAGGTAAGCAAAAATCAACAAAAATCCAACTAACATGCATTGGTGCAGCAAAACAAAAGCTTAAGACAATTCATCAATTCAGTATTGATTCAAGATAAATTGGAACAAAAATCAGTGAATCAATTTCAGCAAGAAACACAACAACATACATTCAGCACAGATTCAATGGCAAAAAAGCAAACGCAACAGGAATCGAAACAAGACAGAAACAAACATTGGAATAAGAAAATGAGATAAGAAGATTGACAGTTGTCTCTCGACGATCCAAGCTCAAAGTATTTGAATACCACTTGATGAGGTTGGCATCATGCATATTCGTTGGAATCTCGGTCCAATCAACCTCAAATCGACAATCCCTCATTGGAATCGAAGGAAACTCGCAGCAGAAAACCAAATCGTTTGGTGGAACTCCATTTAGTTCCACCAAAAAGCTCTCTCGGGTTCTCAAAGTTTAAAATACCCTATGAGGTGTGAAGCCTCAACTAGAGGTTGATATGGACATTTGAAGAACGAGGATAATTCCTCCCTACTAATCAAAGCTATGTTTTACAAGAAGACGCCATCTAAAGGGTTGGAAGAAAGGAAGGAAGAAACCATTGAAAGTGTAGGGTTGTGACGGTGAACCTAACTACGCTGTAAAATTGGGTAAGCATCGCGTGGCTGAAATTTAGAAGTCCAAAGCACATGTTGCGAAGGCACGTAGATGCAAAAGTGAACACTGGCTTCAGGTATTGATGCCACAGGGCTACTTCACGTGGAGGCCCAATCATGGGTAGAAGGTAAAAGGAATGGCTGCAAGCGTCATTGGGCTGCTAGTGCGTCCTAATCTAAGTAGGTCGAATTACGTTGCCATTTCGGTTGGCCCACTCGTGGGACAAATTTGTAGACATGGGCTGCACAATAAAGCACAAACATTAGATTGAAAATAAAGAATTCAAAAATATATATTTATTTAAGAATAAAGATAAACTAAATGGGTGGCCAAGCTATAAGCCTTGGGGTGGATTCATCAGTGAAGAAGAAAGAAACGACACACACAAAGAAGAAGAGTAAACTTAGGTTAAAGTGAATAGAGAGAAAAAGGTAAAAACAAAAAGAGGGCTTTTGTAATTATTTTGAAACAACACACACCACTCGCTGAGCGAGTGAGTCTGTTCCATGGTTGCATGCCTCTTTTTCAGCAAAAGTCAAGTTTGACCTAATAAATCCTTAACAACATTAAAATTTGTCGCATTCGCTGGATGAGCACCGACACGCGCTTCTTTAACAATGGGTTGCCTCCTAGTTAGCGCTTCTTTAACGTCACTATCTTGACTGGTAACAATTATAAATCATGTAGATGAAAGATAGAAGTGAGGCATTCAACCTCATGCCCCAAATAATGTTTCAATCTTTAACCATTCACCATCCAACTTTTAAGTGGATCTTAAAATGAGGGATCCATCAACTCAACAACACCATAAGGCTTAACAACCTTGAAAGTGAAAGGTCAAGACCACTTGGATTTCAACTTGCAAGGAAATAGTTTGAATCTAGAATTGAAAAGTAACACTTGTTGACCATGTTGAAAATCCTTTTTCAAAAGCTTTCTATCATGATAAAGCTTGACTTTCTCCTTATATCTCTTTGAACTTTCATAACCAGTCAATCTCATCAAGTTCTTGCAACTGTAGTTTCCTTTTATTATTAGACAAAGAGGGATCAAAGTTCAGAAATTACAAGTTCTAATAGGCCTTATGCTCCATTTCTAGTAGAAGATAACATGATTTGCCATAAACTAACGAGAATGCGGATAACCTCAATGGAGTCTTCATGGCAGTCCTATAAGCCCATAGAGCATCATCCAATTTCACTGACCAATCTCTTGTAGATGATGCTAGAGCCTTCTTAAGAATCTTCTTTATCTCCCGATTTAACACTTTAGCTTGGCTATTGGTTTGAGCATGATAAGGAGAGGCTATTTTTGTGCCTAACCTTATAATGTTTCAAAGCCTTGCTAACTAAGCATTACAAAAGTGGGATCCTCTATCAGTTAGGAGGACCCTAGGAACTCCACCCATTTGCTGACATAATCCATTACAACCAAAATGTACTTAAATTGGCTAGTAGGGGTATCTCATTTCTTCTTAAAATGCTTCCGACCCTCTGGCCTTTATCACAACTCCTAGCATAAGCTTGAACATCTTTGAACAAAGTAGGCTAGTAGAAACTGGATTGGAGAACCTTGGCAGTTGTCCTTTCACAATTAAAATCTCCACTATATGGCGAATTGTGACAATGCTATAGGTTACCTACAAATTGTTTGGCATCATCTAAGAACCCTTGCAACTTCTTAAGGATACCTACAATGAGTAGCAAACTTTCATCAAAAAATGTCTCACGAATCTCTCCCTCCTTGCATGTGACTTCATCTTGGACTAGCCAAGAGAGATGATCCGTGATGACATTCTTTCTTCCCTTTTTGTCCTTGATCTCTAACATATCAAATATGGTTTCGAGTCAGTTTGGTTAAAATATACTTTATGGTAGTGTGGTTAGTGTAAATGATCACTTTAGACCCAATGAGATAAGATCTAAACTTCTCTAAAGCATACACAATTGCCAAAAATTCCTTGCCTATTGTGGCATAGTTGAGTTGAGCACCATTTAAGACCTTGCTTGCATAGTATTTGGCATGAAAAACTTCTCTCTTTGTTGTCCAAGAACAGTCCCAATGACATAGTCACTCACATCACACATGAACTCAAAATCTTGAGTCCAATTAGGTTCTATAATCACAGGGGCTGAAATCAGCTTGTTCTTCAAACTATGGAAAGCTTGCAAGCACTCAACATCAAACTCAAAGGGACTATTTGACCTGAAGATTGCAAAGGGGTTTAGCTATCTTGGAAAAGTCTTTGATGAAACGTCTATAAAACACTACATGACCAAGAAAGCTTCTAACACCTTTCACATTAGTTGGAGGTGGTAATTTCTCAACAACATCCACCTTTGCATGATCCACTTCTATTCCCTTGGATGAAATCTTGTGGCCTAACACAATACCTTCACAAACCATAAAACGACATTTCTCCCAATTCAAAACAAGGTTCGTGTCTATGCATCTTTTTAAGACTACATCTAGGTTCTTCAAACACAGATCAAAGGATGTTCCAAAAATTGAGAAGTCGTCCATGAAAACCTCAATAAACTTCGCTACCAAATTGCTAGCCTACGTCATTGGAAGGTAGTAGGAGCATTACAAAGACTAAATGGCATCCTTCGATATGCAAACAAACTAAAGGGGCAAGTAAAAGTTGTCTTCTCCTGATCCTCAAGATTCACCACTATTTGATTATAACCTATATAACCATCTAGGAAACAATAGTAGGATTGCTTTACTAGCCGTTCCAACATCCGATCCATAAAGGGAAGAGGAAAGTGTTCCTTCTAGGTGGCTTTAGTAAGTTTTCTATAATCCATACACATCCGCTATCCAGTGACTATCCTAATCGATATCAACTCGTTCTTCTCATTCTTAATGATAGTCATTCCTCCCTTGTTTAGCACCACGTGCATAGGACTTACCCAAGTACTATCACAGATAGGATATATCATCCCTACCTCCAACAATTTCGACACCTACTTTCTCACCACTTCTTTCATGATAGGATTTGATCTCCTATGTGGTTGTGTTATGGGCTTAAAGTCCTTTTCCATCATGATCTTATGCATGCAATATGGTGGGCTTATGCCTTTCAAATAAGAAATTTGCCAACCTATAGCTCTTTGATTTGCTATGAGAACCTCCACAAGCTTTTATTCCTCAAATTTGATAGAGAACTATTGATTATGCTAGGCTTCTTTGAATCATCCTCCAAAAACACATACTTGAGATGATCAAGAAAGAATTTCAATTCCACTTTGCCTTGATCATCTAACTTTCCTTTTTCCAACTTCTCCACTTCATCTTTAGTAGAGGTAACTTCTTTCAATTTATCCAAATGTTGTGTAGCCTCCTCAACTTCAGATTCCTCATCTAAAGTCAAGTCATCACAAGCATCTATCAATACTTTTTTAAGAGAAGACCTTGTAACACCCTAGGCGAATATTACTAATTTAATAAATTAAATAAATCCACTTCAATTTAAACGGTATTCTTAATCCCAAAATGCGAGAATATTTAAAATTTATTAAACGTGCTTAAATTAAAATTCATAATCCAGAATTTATGCGACCACAAGTTCCATAGTCTAAAACTATAATTAAAAGAAATACATGATAAAATAAATATTTTTCTTTAAATCGATCCCCACAGCTAGCCCTCACTTCGACCGTATGCGTCAACAACATCATTTGCAATATCATTTGCTACTATGTGGCAAGTCACAAGATCATCGTCAAACACATACAAAAGGGTGAGCTCAATATAATTAAACATTCATAAAAAAAATCATATCATAAGCCCTCACCTAAAGCATTGTAACATAACCAAATACCCCTTCTTAGAACCTTTATCATCGTGTATTAGAGATCATGGTCTCCTACCCTCTACGAGACCATGGCCTTAAGAAATATGAAGTACACAATTAAGCAATCAATTATAACAACTAAGAGCACTTTAGAAGCTGCCAACACACCAAAAACTAAAAGAAATTTGGAAAATCCTGAAGCTGCTAGGCCAGAAAATGGGATTTCATGCCTATGATTCAAAGATTTATCATATTTTTTGTACTAAAAATTTTTGAGTGATTCTTCTTTTTTCGTCTATCTCTTAGCTTCAAGACACAAAAATCAAAAATTGTTTTGGCCAAACCATGCGTTCAGAATAAATCACAAACAGTAGGTGTGCGTGCAATGAAAACTGAAAAATAGACTAGAGCAAAGTTGCTCACGGAAATGTGCATATGTTCTATGAATTTCAAGATGAATGAACTTGATTATGATATGGAATCAAGTATGAATCATAGAAAAACATCTAAGACACTCAAAAGCATAATTCAATCGGTGAAATGGAAGAAAAATAGTGAGACCTTTGCCTTACACATCTACAAGCATCACTTGAAGTTCATAACTCAAATGTGTGATGTAGGACTTGGTTCTCATCAAGCACGTGCATAATTTAACAATATGAACGAAAATAAAGATAAAACAAAGTGCTTAAACATGACTCAAGACAAAACACAACACAAGGAACTGAAAATTAAAAGATGCACCAATTAAACACTAACACAAAAAGTGCTTATAACGTCACCCAGTTAACGTCGGTTCTCCATGCGCCCGACGTCACACAAACTTGACGTCTGTTAATAGAGCGCCCGACGTCACGCAACGTCGGTTCCTCAACTAATCTGACGTCACTCGACATCGGGTAATTACATACCCGATGTCCCACCTTTTATAGGGCACAACAGGGTGTGAATTCGTTTTGGTCTTCATTTCACATAAATGTAGGGTTTTCTTCCCCTTTGCACCGTGAATTCTTTTTGCTAGTAGCCCACCCTCCCCGTCCTTCATCTGCATCCTTGAACTTGTACAAGAGGTTAGTTTTTAATTTTTTTCTTATTTTATATATATTTTTTTGTGCTTTTTCTTATTAAGAAAATTATGATTTTTTAAATGTTTGGAATAAAGTTTTGATTTATTATAAGATGGGTTGCATGTTAAAATGATTTTAATGTATTTTGTTGATTTTATGATAGTTGATAAATTTGGAATAAAATTTATACTTATTATTAGATTTGTTGCATGTTAAAATAATTTTAATTTTGTTTTTATTTTTTAATATTATTAATGCATTATTATTTTATATGTGAAAATTTATTATAATTTTAGTTCACAATTTTGAGCGAATCTTAGTTCCCGTTTGAGATCTAGTACAAATGATTAAATTTTTAATCGTTTGTATTAGATCTTGAATTGTCCGATTGGACAGTTTGAAAAAATTATTTTTCATAATTGCCTATAATGTGTATATTGAGGTTTATGCATAAATATCATAAAATTTCGATTGAGGCAATTGTTGTTTTCTGGATGCATACTTGATTGTGATCATGATTGATCTCTTTCATTTCGTGTACTTTAGAGACCAATGCGAAATATTGTCAAAATTTTGTCAAATTTATGATGTTTGACTTCTTCGTATACGTATTAGGAAATTATGAAAAATAATTTTTTCGAATGGGTAGGGCCTTACCTTGTGAGAATTAAAAATTTGAGATTGATGAAGTTTTTTACAAAAATAGTATGGATCAAAGCTGGATGAATGAGCATCGCATCAATGAAGAGTAAGAAAAGGGGGTTTTTGACTTTTTGCAATATGCTCAAGAACATGCAATCTATGTTAATGGGACATATTTTTGTCCTTATGTTCGTTGTCTTAATCAAATACGTCACGACTTGGGCGCAATGCGTGATCATATTTTCATATTCGGTATAATGAGAAGTTATAGACTTTGGACTAACAGATTATGTAGACCAATTGATGGATGATCATTTAGAAGCTATGGTACGTGATGTTAGGGAAGAACATTTTGAAAAATCTCATTTATTTAATTCTCTTAAGTCTGATTCAGAGGAAGAGTTGTACCCTGGATGTGCTAACTTTACACGATTGTCGACCATTTTGAAATTGTTCAGTTTAAAAGCAAAGAATGGATGGATTGATAAAAGTTTCAAAGAATTGTTGGAGTTGCTAAAGGAGATGCTTCTAGAAAATAGCACGTTACCTATTCGTAATTATGAGGCAAAGAAAATTTTATGTCAAAAGATACATGCATGCCCCAATGATTGTGTTCTATATAGAGACGAGTTTGTTTCACCGAAGGCGTGTCCAACATGTGGTTTATCGCGGTTTAAAAAGAAAATTGTTGAAAGTGGTGATAAAGACAAAGATGGTCCACCTGTTAAAGTGATGTGGTATCTACCTATTCTAGATTCAAACGATTGTTTTCCATTAAAGAAGATGCAAAGAACCTGAAATGGCACGTTGATGGAAGAAAGTGTGATAATCTTCTTCGACACCCAGTTGATTCTCCACAATGGAAGAAGATTGATGAAACATTTCCACACTTTGGTGCAGAGCCAAGAAACTTAAGACTTGGACTTGCTATAAATGGTATGAATCCTTATGGGAACTTAAGTAGAAAACATAGTTTCATTGCTACTTTTGTTGATGATTTACCATCTCTCTCTTTTGTTGTGCATGAAGAGAAAATATATGATGTTGTCTATGATGATATCGGGTCTTAGACAACCTAGAAATGACATTAATGTGTACCTAAAGTAGAGATGGCAAATAAACCCGTCCCCGTGGGTATTGCCCGAACCCGTCCCCGTTTTGACGGGGAATCCCCGCATTGACTGGGTATGGGTATGGGTATGGGGAATCCCCGATTTTTTTGATTGGGTAAGGGGATGGGGATGGGGATGAATATATCCCCGCCATAATACCCGTCCCCGCCATATCTCTATCCTCTTTTAAATTATTAAAATATTCACAATTAATTAAGTAACCCTATATATATATATATATTCTATTTTTTATTTCTTCTAAATATTTGGTTTGTCATGAAACTCATTCACATCTCCAATATATTTTTTATCTTATCATAACCTTTATGTAATTATGTTAAAATGATGTATGTAAATTAAAAAAAAAAGTTATGTCTAACATTTGAATATTTCTATTATTTTTTAATATTTTTATTTATTGTATATTTTCCTTTCACATGAAAATGTTTAATACTCTCAATTTAAGTGTTTAATAGGATAAACATTTCATTTACTAGGTAATATAAAAAAAATTCTTTACTTATTATTATTAATTTTTGTTTTATTTGAACTCTTTTATTTCGCTAAAACAATTTTTGTTATTTCTTAACTATTGAGTATATATGTTGATATTTAAAAAGTTTTCTTAGATCTCTAAGATATTTTTCGTCTTATCATACCCTTAATTATACATTTGTTTTTCTTTGTGCAATTCTTTCCAATAGTCTTCAAATTGTTTATAAGACACACATTTGTTAATTTTTTAATATTTTTATTTTTGTGTATTTTCATCATGTAGAATATTATTTCGATAAACTTTATCTAATTATTTTTTATTTTCTAACTCGCTACAATCATACTTTAATTTCTTTCACTATAATTGTATAAATAATTTTTATTTACTACAATATAAAAATTTAATGTAATTGTCATGAATATTCTTTTATCACCATCCAACATATATTGGAGTTTAAAAGATACAAGATCTATGATAAAATTTTATTATGTTTATTATTTATTTTTTGCGTCATTTTTTATCAACCATTGAGTATATATGTTGATATTTGAAAAGTTTTCTTAGATCTCTAAAATATTTTTCATCTTATCATACCATTAATTATATATTTATTTTCCTTTGTGTGATTCCTTCCAATAGTCTCCAAATTGTTTATAAGACACACATTTGTTAATTTTTTAATATTTTTATTTTTTGTTTATTTTCATCATGTAGAATACTATTTCGATAAACTTTATCTAATTATTTTTTATTTTCTAACTCATTACATTCATACTTTAATTTTTTCACTATAGTTGTATAAATAATTTTTATTTACTATAATATAAAAATTTAATGTAATTGCCATGATTTTTTTTTACCACCATCCAATATATATTATGGTTCAAAAGATACAAGATTTATGTTAAAATTTTATTATTATGTTTATTATTTTTTTCTTTGCGTCATTTTGATCAAGTGATGTATTATAACTTTTATTAGTATATAAAAAATAGATTCATTATAATTTAAAAAATTGAAGTAAACAAACATTTAAAATATATTTTAATTTAAATATTTTTTTCCTTTTAT
>Ga0214542_1002389_pt1 | contig 38838 bp, 15 predicted proteins | sample CNSS1metaG_FD_160096 | JGI IMG/M metagenome (GOLD analysis project Ga0214542, IMG submission 160096) | Root nodule microbial communities from cowpea collected in UCLA plant growth center, Los Angeles, California, USA - CNSS1 | ecosystem: Host-associated > Plants > Roots > Nodule | place: USA... | reverse complement strand
AACTTCATGCCAAAACAATTGGTAAAAATATTGACAATTTTTTTTTACAAATTATGATTCACAAATAAATTTACAAATAATCAATAAAATTGTGGTAAATTTAGCAAGAATTTTATGCTTAAAAAAATTGGTAAAAAAGTTGACAAAAATTTATTACAAATAAATTTGCAAGTAATTTTTTTTTAAATCTTAAAAAAAGTGGCAGGAAGTATTTTTAAAAAAAAAAATCCTAAAAAAAGTGGCAGGAAATACAAAGTTTTCTAACAATAATGTTGCTGCAAAATTTTTTTGGTAAGAAAAATTATATCATAAGCATACACGTAAGTAAATTGGCAAGTAATTACTTGCGGATAATTTTTATAAGAAAATTTGCATCTATTTTATGTGAAAAAAGTTTGTGTCACAAAATCTGCAAATATTTTTCTGCAAATTATATTTTGTATGAAAAGTCAAATGAATTTCCTGCCAAAAAAATTTCTAAACAAAATACACATCAATTTCTTACCAAAAAAAATTTATAAAAAAATATGCAGGTATAGAGCATTTTTCTAGTAGTGTATTGACTCTCTATAAAAAACATAGGGACTCAACTGAGTAGAAATAATATAGGGTAAAACATGAATTATAGACCTAAATATAAGGACCAAGTTTCTAATTAAGCCTATATGTTAAGTTTTTCTTTCTTTGTTTTATAATTTTTTTTTTCAAAATTATACATAAGTTAAATTTATATTATTTTGCATTCCAACTTCGACTTTGCATCAAGGTGTTATCGTACATTTATTTTGTTTACCTTTTTTAATATCATTAGAAATATATCATTGCTAAGTACATAAAACCTTTTTAAGTTACATATCAATAAAGTTGTTTGAATACAACTTAATGGATATGAAAAATTTACTCTCCCTACTTTAGAGAATAACTTTACATACATATGAAAGATTTACAATTATATCTATTTTTATAACTAAGAGAAACCTTAATTTTCATTTAAATTTGAATTTGATTTTTCCTTATTGTAAATATTTTATTGATTTTCCCTCTTTTAGTTTTCTTTTCTTTTTTTTTTTAATTTTTTTTTTCAAAAAATCTAAAGATGGCATGTGTTAAAACTTACTTTTTTTTTATCTACTTCATTTGTATTTTTTTTCTGATATATATTTTTTAAAATTATGAAGATGAAATATGTCAAAAGTTACTATTTGTTAGTTCTTAATTTGTACATAATATTGATTGATTTACTCATATTATTTTTGTAATATTTTTAGAAAAAAATAGAGCTTCATTTTTAATAAATATCCCAATATAAAATATATAAAACATCATTTGAGATGAAAAGGATAATTAACCCACACGATGAGAGTTTTTTTCCAAATTGTAAAACAAAAACACTGCAAGAACAGTACAAGTTCAGGTTCGGACCTGATCACAGTGCAGCTCACAAATACGTGCACGAGTCCACCACAGGCACGGGGAACTTCCTCCAATAAAACACCACGTGCCGGTCACTGTAAAGTGAGGTGCCACGCTGGCCGAATATGCTACCACTAAGCCGAAGTGGCCCAAGCGTGGTGCAACCGGATGACCGGGTGCGAGAGGTTGACCTGGCCACGTCACCCCGGGCCCCACCATCACAAGCTGGCGACGCTTTTACTGACCTAAAACCTCAGCCATGAAGTTTGTGGATGAGATTCGAGCGAGGGAAAAGATTAAAAGCTGAACCCCGAGAAAATAAATAGAGAAAGAGAGTGAAAAAAATTAGGAAAAGTGCAAAGGTAAGCATCAGCACCAAGAACCAGTAGTTTTGCGCCACATGTCGCTTTCCTATAAGCCGAGTCTTCTCAGTCTCAAAAAAATAAGGAGTCGTTAATTTTCGGAAGAAAATAATAAATCCACACAAAATTATAGTGGCTGAGATTGCTCCTGGCGCTTAAACACTTTCGGGTGAGTGTGCGTGTAGCAATTTCGGTTCTGGTTTCCTTCCAGCAAAACCTCTCTTCTTCCTCTGATTACTTTCATCACGCTATCTTTCGATTTTCGTTTTTCTCTTTTTCGGTTTCCGATCTGAACTCTATTCGGTTCGCCATTGCCGGAAAATGAGCCCGCCGACGAGTGTCCGGTGATGATCGCTCACGCCAGAGGTTCTTCTTCTTCTCCTTCTTCTTGTTCTTCTTCGATGACATGGTTTCGTTCCAAGGTATTCGTTTTCCTTTTTGTATTTTGTTTTGTTTTAGTTTATTTTATTTGTTCTGTTTGGTTTCCGAGAAAATTGAACCGAACTGCTGCGAACAGATTTACCTCATCTGGATTTGGATGTAACAGGTGCTGTCAGTACTCGCAGCGCGATGCTGTTGAGCTGAATTTCGATGGTTTTGAGTTGCTTTGTGATTATTTTTTCTCGGCAACCAAACAGGAGGAATCGAAATTTGCAGTGATTAGTAAAGTATTTGTGAAAGTGAAAATAGAAATAGTTGTTATTGATGATGTTATGACTTTTTTTGTTTTTATACTAATTGTAGTTTCCCTCTCTTTTCCGCGTTTGAAAGGTTTTGGCGCTGTCCAGTTCGTTTTGGTGAGGATTCTGATTAAGTAAATTTTCCTTTATTCATTTAGAGCAGAAGCGTCTCTCTCGCTCTCTCTATCTCCCCTGGGGTGATACTGAAATATGAATATTTTTCTTTCTTCTTCATCTTCTATCTCGTTTTATTTTACGTGTGACATGTGAATTGGAATGTTTATTCCGATACAAAACAGAGACGGATCTCTTTCTATTGTTCTCGCTTTGTTTCTTTTGCAGTAGTATCACCACAATACCCTCTTCAGAGTTAGCTCACTTTCACCACAACGGCTTTACTCTCTACTGTTTTTCGTGTCACAAAAAATGAAAGACGGTATTCCCTGTATCCACTCCTTGTCAGGGAAGATCTGAAGCAGCGGTAGCTGCTTACGTCCTGTAATGGACGCGTACTCCTCTGGAGAAGAAGTAATTGTAAAGGTAAAAGTTATTTTGATATACGTGAAAGCTTGGTATTGTGGTCTGAGTACGTAACTGCGTTTTGTAGACGAGGAAACCGTATACAATCACAAAGCAAAGGGAACGATGGACAGAGGAGGAGCATAATAGGTTTTTAGAAGCTTTGAAACTGCACGGGCGAGCATGGCAGCGCATAGAAGGTGATTGTCTGTTTATCATGTTTGCCTCAATATCTCCCTTCCTTCTTCCTTTCCAAAGATTAGTGAAAATGGCATGAAACGATCTCCATATTTGATTTAATCTTGACTGGAACTTTCTTTTTCTTTCTTCCATGGCTTGTTCCCCTCTTGGTGTTTCACTTCTGCTATACAGAGCATATAGGAACAAAGACTGCCGTGCAAATCAGGAGCCACGCACAAAAGTTTTTCACAAAGGTCAATGGGTACCTTCTCACTTTTTTTTATCAACCACATCGCTTCCTCTCCAATCGAATAGAACTCCTAAATGAAGAAATTCATAACTAAATTGACACTAGAACACCTCTAGAGTCTGGATTTATTTAAACACAGATCCTCAATAGTCATGATTAACTGCTTTTCCTGATCTCGCAACCATCCCAAATAGATCCCAAGCAGATGCATACTTTAGCTTGCACCAAGAAAGTAGTGTTCTATAACATTATTTTCTGTTCTGTAATGGCCTTCTCTGTATCAGGTTTTCCCCTTGTGCTTATATAGTAGTGATTTTTTTATCTTTTTCCCTGTTGAGCTCTTATCAGATATTTGATCATTATTCATTGTTTTTGAGTTACCAATATTTCAATGATTAAATAAAATGATGTTACTTAATTTATTTAACAATTTTATGTAACCATTAAATATTATAATCTCATAGGTAATGAATAATGATAAAAAATATCTTATAAGATCTTAACGACTTGGAAAAAATAGGAAATCATTGATATAAAAGCGAAGGAGGAAAACTAATAAGGCACATTACAAACGGATATACTTAACTGGTATGGTATAGCTTTTTCCTTACACCTATATTGAGGAGGCCATTCAGGAATGATTTCATACTAAATCAACAAATGGTTCATCTGTAACACTGAAAAGCTGTAGCACTTTGACAAGCTGATCATTTCGTCCCTCTGTTGCTTAGGTAGTACTTTGGGTCAGGCCATTCTGGTTGAGCTGAATTTGAGCTAAATAGGAAGGTGTTAGGGTGGAAATGTTATGCATTTGACATCTTTGGGACGAAAGGATTTTAAAAAATGCCTCTTTCTCCCCTAATGACGTGCAACACCTTACGTGAGATTTTAAGAGAAATGAGTATTGTCTTGATGTTTTAACAGTACTGTATGTATGGAAAAACTGAAAGTCACATTTCTGCTGTTGTCTGAGGTTGGGAAAAATTGTCTGTGTTCTTGGTGCTTTGTTTTATTAAGAAAAAAATATTTTTCTGAGATTGTGTGCTAGAGATGTAACATAAAATCATTATTTGTCTACAATAAGACCTAAGATATTGAGATAGTGGGTTCATGACATAGTATCAGGACTTCTATGACCATGCAGTCTAGAGTTTGATTCTTGTTGGCCATCATTTTTTTAAATAAAAGCTAAATTTAAGCACAAAGTTGGGTGGGTCTCTGCATGGTCCGAACTTCAGGCTTCAAGGGTTAAATATATTCTTAATCCCATTAGTGAAAGTTGCCGAAAGTAAACTTCCTTTGTGAGATCACTACGAAGGAAAACATTCTTTACATTATGTTAATATAAAGGCCCGAGGTGAATGACAATTTTGGACAATAAAATTGGATAAAGGTCATTTCAGCCAAAGAAAGTATCATCAAGTCTTGGCCAAAGTTTTGTGTTTGATCTTTGGCTACTAAACATACATGTAGTAGGTTAACTTGACTGTCATGGCCAAGTTTCATGGTAACAATATAGAGACAATGAACTATAGAGTTTCCTAGTGGAGAAGAATGCGGTCTGTATGTAGAACCATTACTCTAAAGGACACATTTTAACAAGAATAGCTAGGTAAGGTTGATTATATGGATATATGGATTACATACAATTCGACATGTTTCAAAGATAAGTTTAATACAAGAGAGGTCCATTACCTAACTGATGTGGATTATATGGAATACATGACGCCATTGGACATGATTCTTAACATGGCATTAGAGGTTCTATAATCTCGTGGTTGGGAGTTTGATCCTTTTCGACTCCATTCTTCTTTAGAAATAGTCACAAGGTATATGGACTTGTTCATTATCCGTTCTTCATGCCTTAAAGGTTCCTGTGTGAGGATCATATTAGAAATGTAAAATAAAAGGTCACTCACGTGCCTTAACCTAACAATTTAGTTTTGGCGATAACTGCTTCTGAAAAATGGCAAAAGAAAACTGGCATATGCTTGTGTTGTGGTGAAGAAGCATCGTAGCCTACAAGCACTTGCCAATACTTGCAGAGTTTGATTCAGTCATAAGGCAAGACAGAGTTAAGTTTGGTATTTCGTTGGATTAGGCCTTTAGGGTTCTTGTGTTGTCCTGTTTAGTGTTCACTTTATTTCTTTGGATGGATTTGTTTTACCCAACATTGGAACGTAAACTATATTTCAATTGACTCACACTTGGCATCTTTAGGGCTTCCTGAAAATTTTTGGTAACCTGCAATACCATCAATTGGAGGTTGAATAGATATTGGTCATTTGTGGAATTGAAACAGAACTGAAGGAAGGTAGACTGATAAAAATATTCTGGCCAATTTGCCTACTTGTAGAAACGTATATTACCCTTGATCAAATTCAGCTCTGAAACATATGGGAACATTTTTTCAGACTGTCTGTAATTGTAGGAACTTTGCCTTTATTGAAAAGAATCCCTTTTAGTAAAATGTTTAGAGGGTGAGCCTTGCACTACGGTATTGGTGACTAGTTAGTCATGGGCTTGAATTTAGAAGCATTCTGCTTGCATATATGTAAGGGGAAGGCTGCATAGTTACCCTCCCCTATACCTTTCAGAGGCGATGAGCCTTCAACACTGGACTATGTTCAATAAAATATTGCCAGATTTGCTTACAAAATTCACAATGTAGATTGCAGATTCCAGAGCTAAATGGTGTAGAGGTTTAGACAAGCCATATTTAGGGAAGTGGCTTAGTGGTAGTACACGGTTAGTGAGTGCAAAAATTTGAGGGTGGGGGGAAGATGGTGGTTGGTCGTCCATGGTGTGTGTCAAATACATCAGTGTTGCTCTTTAGAAAGCAATGTGTAACAGATAAAATTTTGTTTTTACTTTGAGGTGGATGACAAGAGCTATATATCTGTTTGATGAAGTTTTGTGAGTCACTCAAGTCTCTATATATGAAGTTCACCAGATATTTTCTTTCTATAGGTGCAGACAGTGGTGGTTTTCATTTTCAGGAGCACATTTTAGAGGAAATACACAGGTGATTGATCACCATGGCAAGAGTGCAGTACCCGTTTTGGGAACTGGGAAGTTTCGTGACACAGTAAATTGATACTGGAACGTGACTCGAATATGATATGTTTATTGTGGAGTAGATTTTTAATTATGGATCATGGGAGTAACAGCCACATAGATTAGATTTACTAGAACAATTATTTCCCTTCCAAATTAATAAGGATTCTTCAAGAGCTTGATGATTTTAATGAAATTAGGGTTGTTAGGTTATACGTCGTGATATTGATCTATATATAATTAGAAAAGGTTATCCTTCGATGGCTGGAGTTCTAGCTATGGGATGCTGTTGTGCGTTGTCATTCAGAAAGACCAGACGACCTCTATATTAGTGTCTTCAATCTCAGAGCTAAGTGATCCGATTTATTGGAATATTAATATTGCTCATGCTAATTTGTAGAAGAGCTTAATGTCTATATAATTTGATTGCTAAAAGCTAAATATGATTGCTTATTATTAGTTCAAAGATGCACAATAAATGTGTAAATGCTCTATATCGCTCTCCCTTGGAAAAGAATTTCCACATTTCAGTATGGGGGCTGGTTTGGCCGGGTAATCAATTTGATTATTTTGGTCAAACCAGCCCCTTTTTTTTTATTTTTATTTAACTGTGCTGTTTTTAGTGAACATTTCACTGTGCCAGTGTCACAGAATAAAACTGCTTAAAGCTATGACTACTAGACTGACTAGTAGAAAAAATGTTCACCCTACAACTCAAAATGTGTGCTATTGAGCGCAGGGGCATGCGTAAACAGTTTGAAGTGCCCCTATATTCAAGTACTCACGCCTGAACTTACATGGAACTGAACAGAGTTTAGTACAAATTCTTACATGAGCTCAATCCCGATAAAGAAGACCAGAATGCTTAATTTGAATGCTTATTTGTGGGGCTCAAGAATTAACAAAACCAAGCTTTGACATCATATTTAACTCGACCATTATACAGCTGAAGGGAAAAGGTTATTATCGTCTATGGATAATGATCTCTGACTAATCTGAAACATTTCTGAATAAAACATGTTTTTGTGCAGAAGTGATATATGGAAAAAGAGGATTTTACCCCCTGAAAAAATGTTAAAGCATATAAAGATTAATGGAATATGCCCACACACTTTTAAAGAAAGGGAAGAGCAGATTGATGCCGAAAAATGGGTATTTGAATGGCCCGATAACATGTCTATAAATAAAGATTATTGTACCTAATCTGAAATCTATAAATTTCATTCGAACAGTGAAACTTCTTCAAATCTTCGAATGTCTTTAAAACAAGAGTGATCAGTTTAAGTGTGACAAGAGAGGCCATTAATATTCATATTTATGTGCTACGTGAGAAACACACGGCCTCTTTCGTTAGCCAATTCAAGCCTATTCTTTTTTATACTTTACAATAGATAAATAAAATGCATTTAGATTTTGTTTTATGAATAATGAACTAGGCCTAACTGAAGAAGTGTGCATTACTCAAATCACTTATGAAGAATACTTGTCTTTGACCATTACCTAACTGACCATTACCTAACTGATGTGAATCATTAGTCTTAAAAGGCCCATAATATCTTCGGGATAGGACATCTGGAACGTTAATTTTACAGGATTAGGCATCTATGAAGTCCAACCTCAAGGTGGGATATAGGCTTTGATAACAATTTCTCGTTTGGCAAGGCTTGCATGAGAATAGTTAGAGGACTTTCGAGGGCAGTGGACTCACATCTGGTGTCGATTATCATCCTATACACCAGTTGCTTAACAAATTAGTGAAAAGAGATTATATATCCCTGAGAAAAAAATTTAAACATCAAAGGAAAAGAAAATTACATTGGGAACTTTAAGTATGAACGTAAAGCAAATAGTGAATGAAAAGGGAAGGAAGCGTATTGGTTGTACCAACCCCTTGGGACTGGGTTTTGGTCTCATTAGCCAGGACCACTGTAGTTAAATAACCAGAGGTAGAACTATTTGTTTATCTTGGAATTTGAAACAGAATTTCGTATATAGATGGTTTGACACCATCTCCAACTTCCGATGCTGATATTTTGTAGTGGTTTAAGGATCACCAAGGCTCTAATTCCTCGGGAGTTCTAACCACCATCATAATAGAAAGGAACTTTGATTTTGAACATAGGAAATTAATTTCTGTGAAAATGAAAGATTTAGGTACCTAAGATCACAAGCTAGTATTCAAACTAAACTTGTCAAGTTCTGTTTGCGCACAAGTTAACAGTGTTGTTGGCTTCTGCAAATTTTGGGAACTGCTATCAGCATCTACTTTCATAGAGCTATGATTTTGTAATGCCGAAAGCTTTCTACATGTTTGGATTCTATTACGAAACAGTTTGCAGCCCCATCAAATCCCATATGCATCTTGATTACATCCATAGCTGATTTTTTGCCTCAACATAGTTGAACAATATTTCTGGATGTTTTCCTCTCTAAGCTTCCGTGCTTGAATACACTGATGCGTTACAGCTATTTCTATTATCCAAAGAGTATTTTGAAAATTCTTTAGAACAAAGGCTATCATACTCCAGTAAGTGCTTTTAATGGTTTATATGAAACTTCACTTGCTGAGAATACCATTTGGACTTTTACTTCCAGTTGGAGAAAGAAGCCCTTGTAAAGGGTGTTCCAATTGGGCAAGCTCTTGATATAGATATTCCCCCTCCACGGCCCAAAAGAAAACCAAGCAATCCTTATCCTCGGAAGACTAGGATTGATACCGCAACATTACATAGTGGAGCAAAGGATGGAAATCTCAATTTAGTTGAATCTTCACATGACAACCAAGCACTGGACTTGGAAAAAGAACCACTTCCGGAGGTTAATATTTTTTTTTTTATACATAGATTTCAATTTCACACATTTTTTTTTTCAGCTTCCTTGGTCAGTAACATAATTCAGCCTTTTCCTTATTCTATTAGAAATATGATTTAGACGAGGGGCCAACAACAGTAAAGGAAAATAAGGATGACAACTGCTCAAAAGTATTTACAGTTATTCAGGAGGTACCATGTTCTTCTCTATCTTCAGCAAACAGGAGTTCAATATCTGTGTCAGTGCCGTTGGGAAATTCATGCGTATTCAAGGAGATTACAACTTCAGTGAAAGAGGTAATAACTCGAGATGAAAAAACTAAATCATTTCTGACTGTTGAACTTGAAAATGGGAATTTGGAGATCAATGATGGAGAACAGGCTAATGGCACTAGTAAAAACTCCACGTTAGAGAATTCTGATGCTTTACAAATGAAATTGGATCAAAATGAGAAAACAGATGGTCTCGATAGTGCATTAACAATAGATGGGATGCAAGGCAATCAGAATTACCCTAGACATGTAACTGTGCACGTTGTTGACGGGAACCTTGGAACAAGTACTCAAAAGCCATCACAAGATATGCTGTTTCGAGACTGCATGTTTCAGCCAATAGGAGGGGCTAATGGGCAACCAAATCTTTTCACCAATTCAGCTCCATCGAACACAAGTGAAAGTCAAAATAACACAGCACGATCTTCTGTTCATCAATCATTTCTTCCGTATCCTCCCTTCACACAACACAACCAGGACGATTACCAATCATTTCTTCACATGTCTTCCACATTTTCTAATCTTATTGTCTCTACCTTGCTGCAAAACCCAGCAGCCCATGCTGCAGCAAGTTTCGCTGCTACATTTTGGCCCTATGCAAATCCAGAGACTTTAGCAGATTCTCCTAGGTGCTCTCAAGGAGGTTTCACATCTAGACAAATTGGTTCCCCTCCAAGCGTTGCAACTATTGCAGCTGCTACTGTAGCTGCTGCAACTGCGTGGTGGGCAGCTCATGGACTGCTTCCTTTGTGTGCTCCTCTTCATACTGCTTTTGGCTGTCCTCCTGCATCTGTGACTGCAGTCCCATCAATGAATACTGCTGAAACATCATCTCTAAAGGCGGAACAAGAAAAAAGTACTCTACAAAATCCTCCTCTGCAAGATCAGATGATGCATCCAGAGTACTCGGAAGCTCCTCAAGCTCAACATTCAGCTTCAAAATCACTGGCTGTCATTTCATCAGATTCTGAGAATGGAGATGCCAAGTTAAATACTTCACCAAAGGCTACCGTTCATGAGACGAACGAAACAATTTCTGAGCACCTTGATTCCAACAAAACGAAGGGCCGAAAACAGGTTGACCGTTCCTCGTGTGGTTCCAACACAGCCTCAAGCAGCGATGTGGAAACTGATGCACTAGGGAAGGATGAGAAAGGGAAGGAAGAGCCTGAAACACCCGATGCTAACCATTTAGCCATTGAGTTTAGTAATCGTCGTAGAAGCATTTGCAACCTTACCGATTCTTGGAAAGAGGTCTCTGAAGAGGTATCCCAGTTACCTTAATGAAATCTTAACACAATATTATTATATGTTGCAACTCTTCTCATGCTACTTGTTTTCAGGGGAAACTAGCCTTTCAGGCTCTATTCTCCAGAGAGGTGTTGCCTCAAAGCTTTTCACCTCCTCATGCTTTGAAGAATAAGGACCAAATGGGCATCACCAATGATAACCAGCAAACCATAGATGACAGAAATGAAGACCTTGACGGCAAGAAAGGCAGTTCTAACTATAAACCAATGCAGAAAAACCCGCCATTTGTAGAAAATAACGTGGGACTGTTAACCTTAGGGCTCGGACAAGGAAAGCTTAAGACTCGTCGAACGGGCTTTAAACCCTACAAAAGATGTTCCATGGAGGCCAAGGAAAATAGGGTTGGAGCGAGCAATCAAGGTGAAGAGAAAGGTTGTAAGAGAATACGTTTGGAAGGGGATACTACGACTTGAGGTTTGATACATGCATGCATGCAATAACATAAAGGCAACCTTTGGTTTTTGCATATCATTTCTTAATCCCCTCAACGGTGTACCTATATTGTTTATTTCTAATTCTGCAGCTCACGAAACTTATCGTGTAGATGTGTGTACCATATTAAATTACTGTGTACGCTCTTTTACTATCTTGGACTGGTGTTAATGCTGTTAAAAACTCCGCTAAATAGACTTTAGATAAGAAACATTAAGTATTGTTTGAGCCTGAACATTAAGTAATTTATGATCCTTCTTCATTCAGCCACTTTCCACCTTTTACTTGAATTGTTTTGATCACTATCTATGAACTATTTTCTTTAAAATCTGCCCTGATTTAACCATAATATTTTCAGAATGTTTGCATGTCGATGTGGTAGATGCATTACGTTGAATGTGACTGAAGTGATTTTCTTTTTTCCGTTTTAGACTTCGAAGTTTGTTTGCTCCTCAAAGATGTTACTAAATTCTCAATCTTAATTTTCTATCTTTTTATCAGTATATTCCGTTATAGTTCTTCATCAAATTCTATGTTGAAATGAAAATCTGTGATATCAAAATAATAGATTTAAATTGCTTGTGGTTACTAAGCTGGCTGTATTACCTCTACCAGCAATTTCTTCCTTTTGCATTTTCTACGTTAAGAAACCAATTATAGAAAGTTTGTGGTGTGGAACAAAGACAAAGAAGCTAGACATGATTTATTACACTAGTTACACTAATAAAACAAAATTTTCCTTAAAAAAATCTGCTCATCATATTTTTGAAATATTTTTAAAACAACTAGTTCATCAGATTTGCAAGAGGGAAATTTTTCGAAGTGAAATCTAAATATAATTTTCCCCAAGAAATTTCAATTCATTGGTAATAGTGTTTTCAAAATTGTATAGAACTATGAGCTATACAATATTTACAAATTCCCATGTCAAAGAATTATCATTATATACATAAAACCATGCAGCAAAGGCAAGTCCCCTTTACAAGGCCATGATAGTTAGTTATACATCTACTTTGATGTACGTGAAAGTGGCTTATTTGAAGAGGATTCCAACGAAGATTTCTTACGAGACTGTAATGTGTGAATGTATTGTAAGATTCTCTCTTTATTAGTCGCAATGAGTGAAAATGGTGGGTTCAGTGGAAGGTTCTCTGCTTCTCTCACCAAAAATGAAAGTAGCAGCATCGCTCTTGAGTAAGATGCATTAGCCCTATCTCTGTTCTCCATATATTCATCTACCTAAAAAAATGGCAAAAAAGAAAAAAAAATTCATTTACCTACTCAGGGAAGTGCTGATTATTTTATAAAGATCACATTTTTACGTGCATATGCTCTTTGAGGAAGATTACAAGTTTGGAAGAAAATTTAAAAGTGAAGAATATTAGGGTTACATACCGCACCACTTGTCCCGATTGAGAGAGCGTTCTGGAATATAATTTCCATTGCATCTGGCATCTCAGCAGCTCCTGCAATGTTTTTGGGAGTCGGTAGTTAACGTTAACATTAACATTATTATATCTTTACACGACATGAAAGGATTTTAAGTTCAGAAACATAAAGAAAACCTACCATCCATATTTTGAACACAACAGGATAGTTTTTCAGCACGATCAACAGCAAGAACAAACTCATGTTTGGCCCACATGGAGACAGATGGAGGATCACTAAAATTTATTTTCAGTTCTGAAGTCTGTGGTAACTCCACATTACTTGAAGATATGGATTCGTTAGTTGAACTGCTTTCAGGCAACTCACAAGAGTTACAAATTTCTAGAGCCTTCTTCCATATCGCTAGAATCACCAACTCAACTGCAAGTGACTCTAGATACAGTCCTGTATCATACTGCACCAGATAACCATTAAATTTTAGATTGACTATAGTGATGGAACATAGAACTGAACAAATTCAAAGGAACCAACATAGAATTCAATGGTTAGATATGGGATCATGCCATCAAGAGAAAAAAGTCAATAACAATCTTTTTTTCATTTACAATATGAAAATATTAATGTAGTGACCTTTGGTTTACTGAACACAAACTCACCTTTTGTTGCGAAAGTTCTTTAAGGATCTTGACATACTCATGCAACAACTCTAACCTCTTTGAAGGTTGCAGTGAGGAATTTTTATGCTCTTCCCTTAAAGCAGTAAATTCACATGATGCCACACATGCCTCAAGTTTATTGCTTTCTAGATTCTCTAATCCTCTACTGGAGGAAGATGTCAGATTCGTTGTTTGTTTTGGAACTCCAATATCCGGATTAGCAATCTTTGAATCAGTAAGAGAAAGACCGTATAAGGAATCATCTTGCACAGATGCATCAAAGTAGTCAGAAAAAGCCTCCAGTGATGCAAAATGGGAATTCACAAGGACATAGTCTTTCTCTACAGATTGCATTAAACGGGAATCTGAATACAAAAGCCAGTATTAGAAACTGAAAAGAAAGAAAAGAAATGCAAAAATGAGAATACAGTATACAGGGTTTGACAAATGAGTACCAGCATGAACAGCCTTTCCCATCTTACCACTTGCAATAGCTGGAGACATCTCGGACAGAGAGCCACCTGATTGATGAACTGTCAATTTTCCTAAGGTAGACCTGTAAGTTATGAATGACAAGAAATCACTGCAAATAGCTATGAGATTGAAAGAAATGCAACAGGATACAAGAACAGAAGGAAGAGGAAATTGAAGAATAAAGACCTGGAATTCTGAAGGAAATTGTGGTTGAAGAATGCCTTGAAAGTTAATCTCTCATCTGCATATTACAGCATAACATTAAAAAATTTCTAGAATAAGCTCTAACCAATTGTTATTGTTATTAAAAATACATGTATGTCTATGTCCATGACATGAAGTTACAATGAATACCTGGATTTTGTCGTAAAAGGTTTCTGCAAAGATCCAAGCAATCAGAATGTAGCTCTTTTAATGCCTCTGGCGGAAAGTACAGTTCAGTGGATGCCAAAACATTTTGGAAAAGCTGTAACAAAAAATTATGATAAGAAAAAAAGAAAGACACATCACTATTTACCAAAAGAAATACTGATTGTTCCTTCTCAAAACCTGATATTGACTATTTCCATCAAATGGTGGCTTCCCAATCACTAGTTGATACAAAATTGCTCCAACACTCCATAAATCAGCCTGCATCCACAATATGATTCATATCTTAATGAAGAAAATAATAACAGATGTTAGCAATTACAATTTGCTTCCAGTTCTATCTATTGTCACCTTGGCATCGTACTTTTGATTCTCAATAATCTCTGGAGCCATGTAATAAGGTGAACCACATAGTGTATCAGCCAAACTCTGGGGTGTGAGAGACCTAGAATATTGATACATCCGGAAATTAATGTTTTTCTTTTTTACCTTATTGCTTCAACCAGATTGAAGAAAAACAATTACCAAATATGACAAACGTTTGAATACTTTACATATAAAACTAAAACAGATATTATAAAACATCTACAAGCAAATACATTGTTTATAAAGATGGCCTAGGGTCAAGTTAATCAAATTTTCAATGACTACAACTATCAACTATATTCCCAAATGAGTAATAAATAAAACATCAGAAAAGGAAAAAAAGAAGCAAGTAGTGGGTCGTCCCGGATTATAACAGCAACAGAGGGAAAAATTTTGTTTCCATTGTTTAACATCCGAGAAACCATCATACCTTGCAAAACCAAAATCTCCTATTTTCATAATTGGTGTGGCTGCAGTAGATGCCAGTAGTAAATTCTGCATGTTTAGGAGAAAAAAAGTAAAGACATGAAAAATGAGTTGATATGTGTGCAATAATACATAAACCAATTATGAGTTCAAAAGTAGTTAATTATATGGATTTATAATTTATAACATATTGCATACCAATGTATGATTTCTAAACTAAGTGGTTTCACAAGTTCCAAAATTAATCCCTTCTCTACTTGCATGTACTCGTCTCTGTCTGTTATTTACTATGCACTTTTCGCTACAGCTTTGAAGGTATGATAAATTGATGATTTTATGTAAAAATAATATAAAAGCTCACAGGTAAAGGGAAAAATAAAAGAGTTCCAAGCAAGCTAATGCAATAATTAACAGTGACAATAAATTAAAATACACCAAAGCAAACATATATTAGTAAGTACAATGAAAAGTCTATATCATCACAAAATACAGTGAGATACCGGGGGTTTTAAATCTCTGTGAATGAGGTTCTTTTCCTGAAGCACCTGTAACCCAGCAGCTACAAGAACACCCACATTATAAAGGTTAGAATTTTACCCATTGCTTACCATTGAATGAATAGCATGATAAAACAGGTCACCAAGTTTAGTACAAGCAAAAAAACATAACCATTAAGAAAGTACAAAAATTGGAAAAACCTACATTAATAAGCAAAATGAAATAATCCATAGTGACATATGTCACAAAAGAATTAGCAAGCAGCAAAAATAGTCCACCCTAAAGAATCAGTATAGAAAAGACCAAATGATTGAAAAAGCACTCACTAACCCAATTGCCTCATGAAATGGCGTGCAACCGTTTCAGAAACCTTGCCATGGCGCTGAATGTAAGCAGCAAGGTCCCCACCAGCACAATACTCCAAAACAAGGTAAATCCTGTCATTGGCCTTAAACCACAACAACAACAAAAAACACTCATTCTTCTTTCAAAACAAGAATATTCCAACTCCTTTGAACTCAGTTCTATTATACATATTGAGCAAAACTAAATATAGACAAACCTCCAACACAAGTAAATCCCACGTTCTTTCAAACAACAACATTACAGACAAAAAAATGTTTTTTTATGCAGAGATAATTCTATTCAAAATACTCTCATACAAATTGTGAGCCTCTCTCCCAACAGTGAGTCACTTCATTTCAGAAACTTGACTCTTCCATTAGACTCATCCTACTCATCCTTTGTTTGTTCATAATTGTCAACTAACTAAAAAAATCAAAACTTACCTGAATTGTCTCGAAGAACTAACTAAAAAATCAAAACTTACCTGAATTGTCTCAAAGAGTCTAACGATGTTGGGGTGCTTGATGGTGCTGAGGATAGAAATCTCTTTGAGGAGATGTTCCTTGACTTTAGGACTGAGTTGTCTCTGGTCAATCTCCTTAATCGCAACTTCCAAACCGGAAACTCGGTGCCTTGAACGCCATACCACCGCAAAGGAACCCGACCCGATTGGAGGACCCATTATGTAATCCCCTATCACTCTAGGTTCCATGGTTATCATCGTCACCACCCAGAAGTGTTTATTCAGCACAATACTTATATAGAGCCATACCAACTTCGAAATCGCTCCAAAGATTCCAACTTGAACATTTGGGTGGAGAAGATGACGCTGCCCAGTGAAACCAGAGAATGTCAGTGGAAAAACCAACCTCAACTCTTTATTATTTATAACACTTCCTTTTTTTTTTTCTTCCAAATTTTTCTCTTGATATAAGGTTTGATTTCAGGTTTGTTAATCTGATTTGATTTTTTGTTTATTTTTTTTTTCTATATATGTAAAAGCTTCTGTTTTCAAACTATGAACAATTTTGAAAATCTGTTCCCACATATTATTTGCCTTTTCTATATGTTAAATTAAATTGAAAAAATGGTGTGACCAAATTCAAATCTTATATTTTATAGCAGAGTATCCTAGTTTATATATATATATATATATATATATATATATATATATATATATATATAGATATATATATATATATGCAATGTTTTTATTGTATAAAATAATATAATTACCTCCAGTTATTTTTCCTACTGTAACTGAGTGTCTTATTAAAACAGAAAAATAATTTATGTAGTTTTTACTATACATTATTATAGACAAAAAAAATTAATTCATGCTCTGATGAAATTTAATATTTAATTTATATAACTATTTATTTTTAATTAATAACTTGATTTCTGTTTCTGAATTTTAACTGCATGGGTTAGTTATTGTTTTGAGGTTGTACAGAATTTTGGGAATCTGTTTATAATTTTGACAGACCGTTTCTGTTTAATTTTTGTTGAGAACCTTTGAAATTAAAAAATGCGCTTAAAATTATGATACATATTATTATAAATTAGTATAAATAGAAATATAGTTTCTAAAATCATGATTTCCAATCATTTAAACTAAATTGTCCAGTATATTATACTCGCTATTTATAGTTATTAATATTAGTTGTAAAATGTTTTTTAATAAACATTATTTGGATTTTAAGAAAAAAAAAGTTAATTAGGACTACAAATATTTAATTGAATTATATTTAATTTGATAATTAACAAATAACTACATAAATATATTGATATTGTGAATGTAATATAAATAATGATTTTTTAATAACATTAAGTTATCTAATATATTAAAATAAATATATGTGTAATGATATAAAATTTAATTTTTAAATAAATACAATGATATAAACAATGTAAAGTTTTATTTTAGATTACAATGGATAAGCATAATACCAAAGTTGATTGGGTCAACATCCCTTCATCAAGCTAGCTCCACTACCTTTACCAAACTTCATAACATTCATTTTCAGGTGATTTAATTAGTCAATGTTATCTTTAGAATACTTTATTTTTTTATTTTTATAGTTAATCTATGTAACATTCTTCTCAAATATTTTCACCTCTCTTAAACAATACAAAATTATTCTTCTCCTATTTTTATATTTTCAGATAATTTAAAAATACATTATCCCTTAGCAACTATTAGTTATAGTTATTATTGTCATCAAATAAGTATATTTCTATTTCAAATTCGAAAATAATTTGTTGTGCTTAAAATAGACAAAACAACAATTCAAGATGATGCTTTATGGTCGAACAAATTTTGACGTGCCTATATTTTATTCATAAGATGTTAAAATTAAAACAGAAAAGCAACAAGTCTTGCTAGAAATTCTGAAGGGTAGAGTTAAAATGGTTTTTTAATCCTATTATAATCGTAACCAATTTTTTTTTTCCAAATATGATAAAAGAAAATTAATATAATATACTAGTATGTAAAGATTGCTACCAAATGTTTTGAATTACATTATCCATAATTTTTTTAAAGATTATAAATTATTTCAAAAAACATTAAACTGACTTTTATATTTTTAACATGTGTTTTTTTTCTTAATTATTTCTCTTCCGACATCATCTAAAAAATATAAAATATACGTGGAAATGGAAATTAATATAAATAAGAGTACTGGTGTGTTCTGTTTTGTTTTGATTTTTTTATTGGCTAGAAATTGTCTTTTGAAAGTTCCAAAGAACAGGTGGAGTAATAAGCATACTTGTCTCCGTACAAACACCATCTTCTTCTTCCCTTGACCTCTATATATACTCTCAACAAATCATCATCTTCTTTCTCAGATCTCTTTTAACTTCTTTCAGCAACATTTTCATACACTATATTGCTTAAGGTATGTTACTTCTTTTGTTCCAAACTTTATAATATACCATTTATTTTTATATCATGCTTCCTTTTTGAGTTTCATGTCATGGCCTTTTTTTAGGGTAGATTCATATTTTCAATGAAGTATGCAGATGTTTAGTTTCTATTGCCACTTATTGTTATAATGCTATGTAATCAATTTCTAGTGAAACGTTAACAATGTGTATGAACTTGACTTTGGTGTGTTTAGTCTTTGAAGATGAGTACTGAGGAGAATGGTGAAAAAGTTCGTGAAACTCGTCCAACTCCTAAATTAAACGAAAGGATTCTGTCATCTTTGTCTAGGAGATCAGTTGCTGCTCACCCTTGGCATGATCTTGAAATTGGTATATTTATTCTTCACTGTGTTGCTTCATTGCCATTTAATCATGTTGCTGCATAATCTTTTGGCTTATGCTAAAACAAGGATTGGTTTGGTTTGGTTTGATGTTATATTCTATTACACCACGTAGAAGAGTTGTTCATGTTCTTAGGTTTCATTTGCAGGACCTGGGGCACCTATGATTTTTAATTGTGTAAGTTCTGATACTGGAAAAGAAGGTTCACAATTCTGCATTATTTTATTGCTGTAGATTCTTGAACTTGATGATTGCTCTATTTCTGCATAATAACATTTTTGAAATCTGCAGTTCTTGATATGCTTGATCAATGCTTACCATAGCTTAGTTTGTATTTGTAGGTTGTGGAGATCACTAAAGGAAGCAAGGTCAAATACGAACTTGACAAAAAAACTGGATTAATTAAGGTATGAATCAATTTCTCTTTTGACTTTGAAATGGGAGTATCTAATGCTGTGATAGGAAAAAGATTTTACTGAGATATTAATCTCTTATTTTTATGAGCCTTTTTTTTTTCTGTTGTAGCTTCATATTCTTCTTACCATCTAAATAATTAGGTTGATCGAATATTGTACTCATCAGTAGTTTATCCTCATAACTACGGTTTCATCCCAAGAACTCTATGTGAGGACAATGATCCACTTGATGTCTTGGTTCTCATGCAGGTAAATTCTTACCATTTTGGCTTCATATCACATTTTTCAACTTTTTAACTATTAGAAATGAGTTTTAAGTCTAACTCAATCCCACAAAATCGGCTTGTAAAGTGAAGATTGCACTCACTTATATATTGTGAATTAGTCTTATCTCTAGTCGATGCAGGATTTTCAACATTAACATCCATTCAAAAATGTCACAAACTCAAATGCTGCTTTAGCTAGTAACGGACCTATATATACACGAGTGTGACAAGCGTAACTCTTAATTTTGTTAAAATTATTACTAAGTATATGAAAATTTTTTATTTTACCTCTTTAGTCTTATATATTTATTTCCTCGCAGTATATTGTTTTCACTGAATTAGTGTCTTAGATCAGTCACCGATTTTAGCCGTATTATGTTCCTAGACACAGTACTTAATTTGATTTCGAATGTTTGAGTTATATATACCAACAAGGTTTTCCATCGGTAAACTTACTGAATTTCTGACATGGTAGGAGCCAGTTCTTCCTGGTTGTTTCCTAAGAGCCAGAGCCATTGGACTCATGCCTATGATTGATCAGGTATAGTTTTCTGGCCTTTTGGTTGATAAAACAGTGGCTATTTTGTTTCAACCATTTGAAGAGTAACAGGTTTGTGCAATTAACACAGGGGGAGAAGGATGATAAAATTATTGCTGTATGTGCTGATGATCCTGAGTACAAACACTATACTGACTTGAAAGAACTTGCACCTCATCGCCTCTCTGAGATTAGACGTTTCTTTGAAGATTGTATCCTTCAAAAATCTTATTCCAAGAACTTCATAACCAAGAAAACATTTACTTCTACCTTCACTTCATGTTTTCATTCTTTAATGAACAGTTTCTATTCACTTTTTCCTTCATAAATCTTCGAAACCAAGAAAAAGACTGAAAGGAATATGACCCTTTTGAAATTAACAGGTTAAAGCAGAAAATGATGACAGTAAATAGATGTGCAAATTCTTTATATTTAATTTGCATTTCTTAACATATTTGATTAGACAAGAAGAATGAGAACAAGGAGGTAGCAGTTAATGATTTTTTACCTGCATCTACTGCTATTGAAGCCATCCAATTCTCAATGTCAGTATCTTTAGAACACCTGGTTTGATTTTTTTTAACTCTCATTTATTTATGTAACATAAATAGTGTAGTGAAATCTGGATCATTTCATTTCATTTTCTCTATGACTACTTTGTCTCTGATGTGTTGCAGGGATCTTTACGCGGAGTATATTCTGCTTACTTTGAGGCGATAAACAAAAATATTATTCTCTACAAGCTAGAATAAACCACACTCTAGATGGCTTTTCAATATATTTTGATTAAACGTTATTGTATTCTGTATTGAGTTGGATACTATAATAGTTCTTTTGTTTGTTTTACCAAGTGAAGAAGTCACAATCTGTGATACTTCATGTAGAATCCCAGTTGGTTAATATATTTATTTTTCTTATATTATTCAGTTTCCAAATAATATTTTGGTAATAAGTTAATAAATTATTAGGTCAGATTCTACATCCTATTGTAACCTTTATTTTTGGACACTTATAAGTGTTACATTTAAGTATTAAGAATAGACTTTAAATCTAATTCAATTTTATAAAGTTAGTTTATAGAATTTGTAAGATGAGGTTCGCACTTATTTATATATTATAAATTGATTTTATCTTTAACCTGTAACTTTTAACACACTTCTCTGAACAAAATATATACAAAATGAAATTAAATATTAATAAATAATTTCATAACAGTTAATAACAAATAAAACAATAAATACAATAAATTTCACTATGATAACTATGATCGTGATTCTAACTTACATACTAAATTTTAAGCTTGATTTTTTGTTGTCTATTGATTTGATTTAGATTGGTTAGGACCTTTATCTTGTTCTCAAATAAAAAAAAGTAGGCATTTTGCGCTGTGGGGCAGGGCTGGAATATCTAATAGGGGTTGAGTTACTGGTTCTTCTATCCGTAAATAAGGGTAAAGTAGTAGTAACTAAATTAATTAATTAAAAATTCATGCAATATTTTTTTTTTCAATTTAGAAAATTTTAAAATATAAACTGAAAAGTTTTATAGGAGTGTTTGATGTTATGAGGTTGATATGTGCAACATCCCTCTTTTCCAAACACAGAAGCCAAACCCGCTCCCTCTCAATTCCTCTGCAAACTCAGCTCTTCCCTCTGTCTCCCTCTCTATGAATTCTTGCTGTTGTCTCACCAACCTTGCTTCTTGATCAGGTTCTGGAGAGGAAGCCACTCCTGAGCCTCCTGCTGCCTCCACTCATAGCCTCTTTTCTCTTAGGTAAGTCTCTCTTGTGGTTTAATGTCCAATTTCGAAATTCAACTCGAATTTCCTGCTTCCATTCAGAGCCTAACCATGTGTTCATCCTTTCCTTGTGGCTGGATGATGAATTCTTCCAGGTCGGACTGAGGAATTCTGCTCTCCTCTCCTAGGTTGTCTTCATCCAAGCTTTAAATCGAAAATAAGTAAGGGAAGCTGACTTTTCGACTAAATTCATGTGAATTGTGTTCATGAGTGATTTAATTATGTGATTGTGTGTTTAATTGGTGTTTGAGACTGTTTGTGTGTGAAATTGGGTGGTGGATGATTCTGAGCGAGCTTGCATGTGAAGAACAGAGAGGATTTCCTGGTAGTTTCGCCCAAGCGAGCCGCTCTCGCCTGAGCGAAAATACCAGAAGATCACCTCTGTCACTGCACGAAATCTTGCCTAGGCGAGCTGGAGTCGCCTGAGCGAGATAACTTCTCGTCTAGGCGAGCCAGTTTAGCCTGAGCGAGAGTTCGCTCAGGATTTTTAATTTGCCACCGTATGAGGTCTCGCCCAGGCGAGATCAACTCTCTAGCTTAGGCGAGACCCTCTAGCCTAAGCGAGATTCTCTGCAGAAGTTAGTTTTCTCACTATTTTGATTGCATGATGCTATATTGATTGCCTTAAGATGATAATGGTTGATCTTGTATGTGATCCTTATGCATGTTGGATTGTGTGATGGAATTGAGTGTGAATTTGATGTGAATGGGAATATGTTGGAGTTAGGATTTCAAGGGAAATCCTAAGGAATATGGTTTTAGTGAATGTAAGGGCATGAGGACTCAGATTGGTGGCATCCTGACGCTCCTAGTAACCATTAAGACTCAAGTAGAGTATGATGGATTACGTCGGGGGGAGTAGCAGGAGGTCCTGGTCTATGAATCCGATCTGTCATAGAGGTGATGGGATTTACCTTGAGAGTGGTTGGGTGAATACCCCTTGTGCCTAAAACTCTGCAGTGTTTGGGAACCATCTCAAGTGCAAGTCACCAAGAGCTCCAATGCCACTTACATAATCCGGATATCGAGTCTAGAATGGTGTGTGATGTATGCTTGAGATTGATTGGATGATTTTGATAAATTGCGTGATAAATCCTGTTTTCTGCCTAAGTGTAACAATTGCATGAATTGCTCTTGGTTCAAGTTAGCTTACCCTTCTTGTATGATGTGTGCTCCTTGTGTCTTCTGTTTATGCAATGATCGTCCTTATTGAGTGACGTGAGCAAATATAGGTGCAGGTGAGGATACACCCCTCCGGGACAGGAGATGATTATGTTAGGCATACCAGTAGTAGATGTACCCTTTTCTTTTGCTTAGCTGATCGGGTGTTTTGTAACCCTTTAGTAGTGTATGGGTTGTATGTATTGATCAGTGTATGTATGGTTAGTTTGAGGATGACTGTATTATATATTATACTGGCGTACGTCATCATCTGCTTCTGAATTATTAAAATTTAAATGTTTTGTTTAATAGTTTAAAAACTATGAAAACGGGATGTTACAATATGCATTTTAAAAATCACTTTAATAATTTAAAAGTAATTTAAGAGTGTAAACAATTGAGATTTCGAAGGAAAAGGAATTTTCAAGAAAATTTTGCTAGATAATTTGAAATATAATTACATAAGATTTTAAAAGTACGAACTTCTTAATACAAACAAAATTGACTGAATTATGGGTTTTGTGTTATTGATTATAATGCACGGAAAAGATTCATGTATTAGATATGACACTATCCCACACGTCGATATGTTTATTTTAAAAATATTAAGATATGGTATATGAATATTAAAAAATATACAATAATTCATAAAAATATGATAAATATATGATTGTTATTGTATGAATTCAAATTAAAAACATATGTATCAAAATTGTTAACATAAAAAAGAATATAAATTAGTGTTATTATAAAAGTATTATTACAGTGTAAATTAGAGATTTCATCGATAAATATCAGTAAGATATCATAAAATATTAAACACGAATACATGTCCAACACGAATACATTGACCTAAATTGAAGTAACGATAAATCACAATGAAACAGTAATTATCTGTGCAATTACAGTGGTATTTATGACATCCTATAAACTCTAACACATTCTTAATTAATATTGTAGTCATTGGACTTAGGTCTTTGGAGTTTAAGGTCAAAATCCGTGTTGTCATACTGACATCATAATTCAAATCCTTATTAAGATACGTGCTCTTATTTATAAATTAAGTTGCATTGAATCAATTTTAATTGATGTTGTGAATCCTGAAATAACTAGGTTTTTGTACAAAGCAAGATAGTTTTCATGACACAAAAAAAAGGGCTGTTCATTTATTTTTCAAAATAAACATTTGTAAAATATTTCATCCAAACCATTTTTTTTTTCTAAAACCAAGTACTGAAAAAAGTTCATCCAAAGGCGCACACTCTACTCTAAAAAATGGGCCTGAACACATATGCCATCTAAATTCTTTATCATATCGGCCCAGTATATTCTACTTCGGGAATAGGCAGGCCTTTTCTTCTTGCACCTCCCTATGTTTCTTCTGCACCTTCATAAGTGCGGCAATTCTCACCTGTTTCTTAAAAGAATGACTTTCACATTATACAATTTGAAAATTTTTCCTTATATTTGGATTATACAATCTACAAGTCATTTTTACTTCTTCATTACATAATTTAAAATGTTTTCCTAAATTAGGTAATCTGAACATTTTTTTATACAAAAAATATTTCTATATTATATAATACAAAAGGAAAAAATAACTTTTGAAATGTACCCTCCGAAATAAACAACGAGAATAAAGATAATTTGGTCTTTTAACCATCAATGAAGGTGTACATGTAAACTATGGGGCTGCAGAAAGAAGTGGCTGCATGGGCATTATTCTAAAAATTTGAAAATAATTGGTTCTGGGCTTGCTTTTTGTTTGTTAATAAATTCTTTCCTTAAAACAAAAATCCTGAAAAGGTTAGCGTAGAAGAACATCAAAATATCATGGTAATAGTTGAAATTTACATTAGTAGTATTCTAATATTTATTATACAAACTATGTTACCGAAAATAATTTTGAAATTAAATATTTGTATTTATCAATAATAATTTTTTTTATAAACAAATGATGACATACATTTATGTATACTTAATAATTTTAACTTTAAATATTATTATTCATTAGAAGATAGAATTTTCATAATAAAATTATGGCATACTTAGTTCGTTTATACATGAACATTTAAAAAAACAGATTGATTATTGAATTAATTAAGGTATTTGCTAAAAATATGATTAACCGTGGTGAATTTTTAAAATAATAGTAAAAGATATAATTTCACAACTTTTTAATATTAAGTCAAAATCAAATATACAGTTTTGGTAAATATATCAAATACATCATAATGCATGGATTTATATTTTAACAAAAATACAAAAAAATGATTCTTAACCAAAAAAATAAAATAACGTATAGAATAAAAAAGAAAGTGTTGAATTAATATATATAAAAAGTTAGTTAAATGACTAAGTTATGTACTGTATAAGGAATAAAACAGTAGAATAGTATATACCTATAGATAAGCCTCATTAACGATGCGTTTAATGCATTTAATTTTTTTTTATTTATATTCAATTAAAAAAAAACAATTCAAACCTATTTTTGCACTAACTTTCTGTAATGTTTCACATCACTAATGAATGGATTCTTAATAATTTCGTTTTGAAGAAGATAAGACAAAGACAATGTGATACGATTTTGAAAAGTACAATGTACATGCATTATGTATAAACACAATAACAGTTCTTAAAAGGGATGAATAAAATCAAAGAGTATTTTTGTCAGAAATTCTATAAGGAAGATGCTAGTTCAATGTATTGGTTTATAGTTGGAAAAGAACTTCCCTTGAACAACATCAATTTTATGGATATTAGGAAGATATTCAATTAATCACATGTCACATGTTAAAGTGCTTCAAAACCAAAAGGAATAACGATAACAATACATTTCCTTCCATTAAAAGACAATAAAAGAAAAAAGAAAAAAAATGCAAAGAATAGATAACTTGATAATTAAATAAAAAAGGAAAAAAAAGTTACATATAATAAGAATAACATTTTGGATGTCAATACTAACTTTATTATTATTATAATATTACAAACTAGAACATAACACATGCATACACAGACATTTGATTTTTAAGACATTTCGTGATTAGTATACTCGATTTACTTTTTGTGAGTTAAGTTGTTGTCAAATTAAAGTTATTTTTATCTAGTAATATTTTACGACAATATTAAACTTTAATATGAGAATGAGAATTAATAATATCAATTATTCATACGAAGATTAAATAAACCATGTCCCAAATGTATTTAAAACAAGAAAAAATACATAGAAACTCAAGAATGTCTATACAATATTTATTTATAGAATAGTCTGAAAGACAAAAAGATAGGTAACTCATAAAAATATAATGGGTTAAATATGTTTTTTGTCCCTTAACTTAAATCTTGGAATTAATTTATTTCGAAATTTTTGACTAATTTAGTCCTTCATCTTCGAAATACGTGGATTTAGTTATTTTAATTAAATTTTGTTAAGTTTATTTGATATTTCAAATGTGTTTCATAATAGTATTTGACTTAACATTAAAATAAAAATGTGTCAAATAATATAAATAACTCAAATACAATTATGATATGTGTATAAAATATTAAATAAACCTAACAAAAATTTGATTAAAAAGACTAAATTCACGTATTTCAAAAGTTGAAGGACTAAATTGATCTAAAATTTTGAAATAGATTAATTTTAAAATTTTCTGAAAGTGAAGGGAAATAAAATATTTAACCCAAATATAATTGAATTATTTATTTAGAATATAAATATAAACATAAATGGTAAAAAGAGCATGTGAAAAAGGTAGAAAGTGAATTTGATGAGTGACGTTTTGTGATGGAGAAAGAGAGGCATATATGTATATATTTTGAAAGTGCATGACATGTGAATCACGCATTCAGATTTGATCTGATGGCATAAAATGGGAATAAAGTAAGAGTGATTAGATAATCAGGTGGTCGGCGGTTCACGCGCACTCTCCTATGTGCCCTCGCACTTTCCTTACCTAATTTTCATCTTTCAATTTCAACCGTACACGTAACCATATATACCATTTTACAAATCCAATCTTCAACCACACATTATTCACATGTTCTTTTATGCTCTTTTACTATTTTCGCATATGGAGTTAGGGAGGTTTCCACATATATAAGATAAGTTTCTATCAAATTATTTGGGTCCACGGAAAAGTGATTCACATGAATGGAAAATAGAAAGAAAAGTGGAAGTGTTCTTTTATCAGCAACAAAATAATATGTATAATATTCCCAACAAAATTATGTACAAATATGTCTAATGAAGAATTTATACAAATATAAGTAACTAATAATGACCTTAACCCATCTAAAAATAATGTTCTATATTTTATGACATCAATGTAAGATGGTCTTCAAGAAATTATCTAATATAGTATATCTCACAGAAATTCTTTAAAATATTTATGTTGTATATATTAAGTATGCTAGGCAATGTTAGATATATAATTAATTAATTGGTTATGTGGAAAAATTAGAGTCACTTATTATAAATTTATTCCTATGACCAAATTTTATGGAAATAAATATTATGTGGTGTATATAACCCGCATTTGTTCATGTGCTGCCTTGTCTGACAATATTCTCATCAGGAGGAACTAAAAATTTTGAAAAGTCAAATTTGTTTTTCTAGATCTTATCATTTAATTTTGGTGCCATGTACAATAGGCAATTTTATCTCTCTCACTTATTATTTATATTATTATTATTTTATTATTATTATTATTATTATTGACATCTGAAATCATTCTTTTTCTCTCTCTTGCTTGCATTGCAAATCTCAGCAGCAAGAGTTTCCAACACAGAATGAAAGTCTTACCAACACAAAATACATGTTTTTATGTCAAATTAATGTGTAACTAGCTGTTTCATTTGATTGAGACTTTTACATGCATTCTATTAATTATTCCAAAAGGATAATATTATCCTAACTTCTTTTCTTTACGTATATAGTTCTTTTCTTTCTTTTCTTTTTCTAATTTTCTTTCTATCTAAAATTGTGGCATACAAATTTCTTTGCTCTGAATTCCAATGATTGATCCATTTATATAGTGACAGTCACGTTTGGCAACTGGAGTGAAAATTCATGTTTTGTCACTCTCTTAGATGTTTTTATGTTAAAGAAAAATCTCACACTTGATATATAAATAAATTTTAAGTTGTAACATTATGCATCTTCCAAACATGCCTTTATAATTTTCTTTTTATGAACATTTCACTATTTAATTTATTTGGTCCATACTCTTATGGTGACTCATTGTATTATATATATGAAAAGTTAACTATGTGAGGAAGGACAACTAGTTATTTACTACAAATTCCAACTTTTTGCTACCTGTATGAATTTTCTGCTATATCTGAATATCAACAAAATTCTGTCATCTTGATTTTTCATTTTCTGAAATAAAAATAATTATGAGTATTATTGATGTATTTTAAACATTTCAAGCATTTAAAACCAATAGACTTAAGCTATGAGAATATTAATTACATATTGTGATCTATGGTATTTATTCTTAATTTCTTAGTTTTCTGAATATTTTTTGTCTCCTTTTTTTTTGGCTTCAATAGACTTTTATCTCGTTTAAAACAGAGCTATCAAAATGGGTTGAAATTTGCAAATCAATTCGGTTCACCACAGGTTTAAAACGAGTTGGGTTGAAACCTTTTTACAAATTTTAATACTGATTAATTTTTGATCCGGCCCACTTAGATCCCAGATCACTCGGGTTGAACCGTGGTGAGTCGGGTTGACTCACCAACCCGTAGATAAAGAGTCATACAAGTATTTTTAATTATGTTGGACTTTGAATTTGCGTTTAAGTTAAGTTATTATTTTAGCCAACATATTTTATAATTTGTATTTTTGCAATTTTGCGATTTTGGTTTGTATATAGAATTTAACATATTTTTGAATTGCATTTAAGTTTATTTAGATTTTAATCAAAATTATAATTTAGGTTTTTTGAGGCTTAAGAAAAAAAAATTATATGTATATATCTTTTTTAACTAAGTTAGTGAGCTCATCTGTTTAACTCACCAACTCGTGGTGAACCAGACCGGATTTAAATTTTTTTCCTGATAAATGAGTCGGGATGAGTTAGCTCACTAATTAATAATATAAATTTTAACTTAAATTCTCTTATATAAACAACTCAGTTAAAAGGGATGTACCAATTGAAATAGTCAAGATTTTAATAATTTCAACTTATTTATTATTAAGTACACATGCATGAGCTAAGAATAATATATATATTTTGTTGATAAAATTTTTTACAATAATGTATTTTTTAAAATAAATGCTTATAGATTTGAAATGAGATTGTACGATGACACTGGTTAGAACTCTTTAAATAATATTAAGTTATCTTTGAGATAGTTAGGTATATAATTTAGGTATGATATATGTTGTACAAATATATGTGATTAATAATCATGATACATGTTGGGGGCCAAATTTAATTAAAGAAAGAAAATTGTTGAGTGCAATAATTTATTTATAGGGTCACATCTGGGTATGACATTATTATACGCATCTGTTGGACCACCATTATCTGACATTAGAGAGTTTTGGACCATCATTATATATTTATTAATTTATCAATATTATCATCTTTACCCAAATCATACTAGGACGGCAACAATAGGAGCAGTATCTAGTTAGATACCTAGCCACATAATTTTTCATCAACTTCAACTATTCACACTTTGCATAAACCTACTTTCACACATTCTACTGTTATCATAAACACTTTGCATAGAGGGGTCATTATTAAATTGCAATGGTTAAAACAAGGTGTAATTAGATAATGATATCTTATATTTAATTTAGGGTTTGTTTGGATAAATATTTTTAATTGTTTAAAAAATATCAAAGTAATTCTTTATAAAATAAAATTAACTTATTTATAAATTATAAATAATAATTTAGATAAACTATATAAGATAATCTTTACCTAATCTAATTTTATTAATGAAAAAATTTATCTAAATACAATAAAGGTATTGACTTTGAGTTGTTCAATGATTCAATTTTTAAATATGAAAGAGAAAAAGAAGTACAATTTGATTTTTAAAATGACTAGTTCACTGAGAACCTGTCTAGTTCCAAATGAAGTTAATACAAATGTTGTATGTGACACTTAACTACCTAATCAATAAACCTATAAATCTGTTGTACAAATTTGAAGTAAAGAAAAGTTTGAACTCAAATTTTAAAATTCTTAAAAAATAATGTTTCACTTTAATTCGTTCAACTATGAACAAATTTACACAAACTTTATATATATATATATATATATATATATATATATATATATTTTATAAATAAAATAAAAAAAAACATTGGATTTTATGCCTGCATACTATGATCTCAAGCCATCTTCCTATTATGCATAATTAATTGTGCATATGTATGTCAAAGAAGTTAAGGATTTGAATTTATTATATTTATTTTCCTTTAAGGAGATAATTATAAGGTATTCCTATTTTGTATAGTGAAAAAACAAGACTTTGAACACAGTCTATACATTACTTTGCTATACTAGTTTTTTTAATGATACTTTTATACAATGCACACATTATTTAACTTTAAGGTATTTTATGTTAATGATGTTTTAGACTTGATAAATACTAAACTGTGGGCCTTGACTAAAAACAAATGAATTGTGTTTAAAAGGAGTTTTTTTCGATTTTTGCAGGACATTTTTCATGTGCATCAAAGTGTCCCTTGTCCTATTTCTTGATAAAGTTTGCTTATCACATGTCTTTGACCTTTTGTTCATACAACTTGTCTTTGACCTAGTCTATTTCATAACAAAAAAGAAAAAAAAAAGAATAGTAATCTCAAAATTTGAAAAGTATATCTACATAGTTAAACAAGTTAAACCATAGATATATAAGAATGTGTATATTGTTTGATTTGATGATTATCTAGGCCATTATAATAGTTAGTTATTTTTGTGAAGAAGTGAAAGAGAGAGATTGCATAGAAGAAGTGGAGCAGTTTGGAGTTAAGTAGAATATATGAGTTGTTAGTGATAGTATAAAAAAGTGAAGAGAGTGACAGGGAGAGAAAGGTGAAAATTGATGTGTGGATTGGAGAGTATTGATGAGAGAAGTTAATGCAGGAAATGGTGGAAGGAGAAAGGGGAAAGGGGAGCATATGGCAGATCACTCCATCATAATTATACTCATACAATTTTGCAGTACTGGAAAGCAACAAAAGCGAGAAACAAAAGCCAAGACATGTTTACAATACATGAATAAATGAAACTACACCAAGAACCCTCTACCCTCTACAAAGCCTAATCTTCCTACACCCTACGCAATTCATGCTTCGAAAGCGACCTAACACCAACATAGCCCAACGGTTTCCTCAGACCCTCTGCTCTACTTCTACCACTAACACCCTTCAAATCTTTTCTTATTTACTTTCCCATCTCATATATCACATGAACACACCAAATCATCATAACACTGCCATATAATGTCACTTTAGGGTTTGTTTTTGTTGGTTTGTTTAGTCTGTTCTTCAAAGTTCCATATCAAGTAATATAAAGAAGAAAATAACAAGAATAATTATTATTACAACTTAATAGATCTTTTAGATATATATATAAAAGACTTGATAATCACGTATCTATATATATCTCGAGAAGATTTGCAGTTTTTGTCAAAAAAATTATACATCAAATAATGATATTATAATAAAATGAGGGGATGTAAAAGAGACGAAGGGTGCGAAGGCATGGAAACTGTAATAACATATGGTTGAACAGCTACCTACCTAGGTGCAGGCTGAAGCTATACTATTTATATATACATTGTGTGCACTTGATGTGTCTCTTACATTTAGTTATACATGCTCTTCAAATGGAATTATTGGGTGAGCTCACCACCACTGAATAAAGTTCCTTTTCTCAGCAATCTGGTTGATTTGAATGTGTCCCCATTCCCTTACATATGGTCCCACCCTCTATTTCTGTGGTCTCCCTTTATCCCATGGTGGTGGCAGATTTTTTGGATCATTGAGTCTGTGATAGATCAATGATGTTTTGTCCTTTTGATAAACTCTCCCTCATCAGATCATTTTGTCCCATCTGTATGCATTGCCTAATGGCTATTTTGGTAGGGCTATCTATATCCTCTTATGATCGATCATCTCAGATCATTTTATCCTTTCTCTCTCTCACCATGCCCTATTCTTCATATATTCATATCCTAATTTCACTTCTCTCACTTCCTCCTCATGCATGCCCACATTAAGATGCTAAACTTCAATTGCTGTGAAAATATTTGTTTTATTATCTATGTTCTTTCTCTTTCTATCCCTTTCTGGCTTGTGTGGAAATTGACACAAGACCTTTTCTTTCAATATTTCATGTGCACATGTTTAATCACAAAGCTTTGTATCGGCTCAGTCACTCACAACATTTTTCGGTAATGTTTAGTAATTAATTCATGGCTGGGATTGGTTCCTTGCTTGAAAAAATTGGGTGTGAAGGTATGGATAAAAAAGACATGGACCACCATGTGGAGGAGAGTTCAACATTTAGCTATAAATGTTAGGTAAAAAGTTTGTAAACTAGATTGAATGTATGTAGTGACGGATCAGTGGAGCAACTGAGGGACCTGTACTCTTCCCTCACCCAAAATTAAAATTGGATAGCAAACTTTTTAATGAAAAAATAAATTATGCAAAGTCAGTGAATAATTTTTTATATAAATTATATTTTAAGAACTTAACTCTAAGTATATACAGAAAATATTCTGAAAGTTGAGTTTTGTATCTGTTTATATACTACAAATTTGTTTAATGTTTGGTCGATGAAAAATCTTTAACACATCTCTCGTACTGAAATATAAACATATTTCAAATATAAGATTAAACACTAATATTAGTCCGATAACAATATAAGAATGGATAATACTATATATTCGATAAATAACAAATTTTTTTAGAATACAGACTTTAGATGATTAAAACGCATCATAAGAAGAAAACTATAAACTAACTGAATCTTCTAGAACCAGTTGGTAAGTGAATCTTGTATTCACTTTACATACTTGATGGCTAATCAATATACTTAAGTTAATTTAGTTTGTAGTTTCTTATATTCTTAAAAATGATACGTTTTAATATTAATACAAACAATTAAAATTTTGTTTTGGTTAATGTAGTGGATGAGTTTTTAATTTTTCGTTTAGTTTTGAGTGTTCTTTCTTACACCAAACAAAAGAATTCTGAAACCCAACGAAATAGTTATTTCAATACCTCTATATCCGTTGTGTACCACTCAGAACCATTGGCCAAAGATTGAAGAAACCTTATCCACTAAATGGCTCCTTAGAATATTCACATCATAAAAAACCTCATGATACTAAAATTTTCAATGATTTTTTTTATCGCTTCTCCTAAATCTTCCTTCAAAGGATTTTTCTTTTTCCCTTTACAAGCTACTATTTGATCCCTACTTCTTCTTTGCTTTCTTTCTCATTTCAAGGAAATAGATTTAATGTGCCGAAAATACTTAATAATATATATAATGGAAGGTGGAGGAAGACATATTGAGACAAGGATTAATGAAAACTAACACGAGAAGTGAAGTTTGGGATGTAAAAGGCAAAATACCTGACTTTGATATATGTAATTACCCGATAAATTGTTATAATTAATTATGTATGTTAGCATGTTGAAATAGACCTAATAGCCAAAGATCCAAATAATATTTTAATCACTCTAAAATAAGGAAAATATATTTACATGATATATGATACAACATAATTATATTTACATGTTAATAGATACTTGACGTCCATATAAGTTTAAAAAGACTATAAATATATGTTTATATAATACAAAGTAAAATCTATCTTATTATCACTTGTATTCCCACTACATACTCAAATCTTTTATTCATTTGAGTGTCAAAGTCTTTATAGATGAACTTCTTGTCCATGTGATTCAAAGTTTAATTATATGTCAACAATCAGTTTTGTCTATCTCAGGAATTGTTTGGCAAAATTCGATAAGAACAATATATAACATGGATAATAGAAACCCAAAACTTGAATATGTGTTTTGTGAATTTGAGACAATTTCACTATATATGTTCTGTGTTGTATTTTCGTTTTGAGTTTTTACATGCTTTGTTGGATGCTATAATCTGCTTATGAAATTGTTATAATCACTTTCATGTCTCATGTTATGTCCATTCATTTTCTTAAGTTTGGAAATCAAATAATGCATCAATATTTAGAATATGCACGAATTATAATTTTGTATTCAAATTTAGGGATTAAAAATATATTCTATATATAAAAATAGATGTAAAATTTATATTCGTTGCTAAAACCTACACGAATGAAAAGAGAAAGCATAAGTAAACTATAATACTTTTCTTATTGCTCTTAAATATATACTTGCAGTCACTAACACAAAAATGTCTTTTAACGTTTGTTATTTTTGACTTTTAACATTTATACAAACCCCGACGTCGTATCGGATGACGTTAAAATTAACGTTAGATATAAAACATGACATCCCTTACTGTCAGTCCTAGACAAGCCCTGACGTTAAATATAGTGTGTGTATATATATATATATATATATATATATATATATATATATATATATATATATATTAAGTATCTATGTTTTCTATGAATATTTGTTTTAAATAAAAGGTAATATATGTTGGTCAATTCTTTGGTTGCATTTTTTCTTGTAGACTTTTTTTATCAAGATATGTCAACTTGACCCATGGTTAAAGAGCAATCCTAGCCCACCCTTGAAGGATCCTATTTTAAAACACAATTTAATGATTAATTATAATTTTTTATTCATAAAAATGACTATTTTAGTAACAATTTTTTTTTAATTTTGTAAATTGGTTACTATAGTGATTAACGACTTTTGATCACTAAAATTGGTTTTAATGAAATATTTTCTTATCATTTATTAATCAAATAATATTGATTAATGTTGATAAAAAAATAACCTAAATTATATATTAGTTAATGTTAGTGAAAGACTATGACAAACATCAACTAAAGACCAATTATGTTTGAAAATAACTAAAACGTAGTGTTGAATTCGAAAAGAAAATCCTAAACTAACAAATAAATTAACATATATCAACAAAAACAAATCTTAGCGGAGATGACTAAAGAAGAACTATAATTAACTCTACTTACAAAAAGAAATCATGTATTACACTACAAGAAAATCTAGTATATTTGGTAGTTGATATTCGTTGACAATCATAAAAATGTATTAGTAAAGTAAAACTATCGACTATTTAGCGATGAGAACAAAAATTTTAGTAAAATATTCATCGATAAATTTTACCGTCATATAGAAAAATTCGTTGTATTTATTGATGGTAAAAAATTGGTTTGTTACCACAAATGACTTAAATTCGTTGATAAATAATCTTCGATAATGAATGATGGATTTTGTTTTTGGTAAATCCGTAGGTAAATACCGTTATTTGATTTTCTTCCTCGTTGTACTCCTCCTCCTCTTCTTTTGTTTTTTTTTCTTCTTCTTCTCCCTCTTCTTTTTCTTCATCGTCATCTTCTTATGTCGTTGTCATTGTCGTCGTCATTGTTGTTATCGTTATCGTTGTCGATGTCGTCACTATCTCCTTTCCTCTTCATTTTCTTCCTCCTTTTTCTATTTCTCTTTCTCCTCCTTTTGCTCCTCTTCTTCTTATAATAAATATTCCATTAGATTTGGCATCAAAATTAATGTCAATTTTTCCAACAAAATTACTGACGAATTTTAAAAAATATTGCTTAAAAAATACCGATGAATTTTCAAATAAGATAACTACGATAGATATACTGACGAATTTCATCCTAACTTGGTCAAACCTAAAGTGAGGATTTTATGACCCATTTTATGAATGAAATTGACTAATGAAAATATATGTCAATAATGTAGATTATGGTTAAATGTGTTTTTGTTTCTAAACTTTGACCTGAAATTGGAATTCTTCCATGTCCCAAACTTTGAGATATTTTGGTCTTCAAACTTTAAAAATGAATGGATATAGTTCTTTTAATTCAACAACGTTAACTTTTATTTTTACATAATAAATGTTGTTCTAGGATGACATTGAGTTAAAATGTGTCAAATTGTTTAAAGAGTTCAAATGTAAGTAGAAATGTAGCTTAACACATCAAAAAATTTTCACGAAGTTGAATTAGAAGTACTATATCTATTCATTTTTAAAGTTTGAGACATGGACAAATTCCAATTTCGTGTCAAAGTTTAGGAAGTAAAAATATATTTAATCATAAAATTTATGAATTAGTGATAAATTTTACCGACAAATTCTACCGATATTGATGTTAATGTCACCATTCCTTCATGGTTATAGTAACAAAATTGCTGACTTTGTTTTTGTCAACCATATTTCCTTCTATATCAAGCTTAAAGATTGGTTTCTCTCTTTTTTATTTTTCTTTTGCCTTTTTTTAAAACATATTTCAAGTAGTAGATATAAAAAATGGTATCAGATTATAACCAAAATTTTAAGGACAAAAATTATCCAAAATTTTCTGAAGAACTATAGATGAAAAATTGCACCTCAATAAATTAGACTAGGACTTTGATGTCTAATGAGTATTGTTCACTCGTTTGGTGTGTACGGTTCATTTTGAAATATATATAATTGGGTAATTCTTTTACTTTTTCTTAAGGACCGAAAGGAAGGAAAAAGTTGAGAATTGTTCTCTTTCACTTAAGATTGAAGGAAATGACCAAATATAGAATTCATGGCTCTATCCTTATCTCTATTTCATATTCGTTTTCTTTTCTCTTTTGACGACTTTTTCATTTTCAATAGATTAGGTTGAATTTGATGTAATCCTCTCTTGTAACTGAGTTCCCTTTTGAATCTTAAGCTATTGAATCAATGCTTAATGTTTTCTCATGATTGACGTTCACTAAGAAATCGATTCGTAATCCAATATTGAAGTTGAAAATTTGAGGTTTAGATTATTTCAATTCAATAACCATGGGTGACCCTTTCCTAGAAATGGATTGAATGCATTTATGTGAATTTTCTACAATAACGTTTGTTACTAATTTTTCTTACCTAAATTTAGGTTTATATACCAAGAATAAAGAGTTTAACGGGTTCATTATCTCATTCTCATATGTTTGAAGTAAAAGTTCATCTATGTTTTCCATGCATGAAATTTATGTCTCATCCTTACCTCTACCACAAAATTAGGTAACTGGTATACAGTAGTAGTGCTCTTAGTTACTTTTTAATATTTTAATATCAATTAATTATTTATAAAATAAAATAAAAATATCGTTAAAAATATAAAAATCGCATTAATCAATTAATTTTCAATGATCTTATATTCAACATTAGAATGACATAATCTTATTTATTCAATGTCAAATAGTTAGAAAAAATTTAGAATTATATAACTTTTAAATTATAGTATAAAAAAACAATTGGATAAAGATGGAAGAATTATATAAAATATTATATAATTAAACATATACAAAATTAATTTCACAACAACCAAAATATCTATTAATTTTTTAAACTTAAAGTTCACAGAGTTAATTTTTTTTTTTAAATTATAACAAGAAAACAACAATTCAAGTTTAAAAACATTTCAAATGTTTCTTAACTTCTTTTTTCTAAATTGTAATGAAATATCTTTATTTTATAAACTAATAAAAATTATAATTCACTATTCCAACAAAATCAGACAGACAAAAAGCAAGATTCATAACAATAACATTAAATTATTATATTATAACAAATTAAATATTTTTATATAATTGTAGTCATAAAATTACACACATAAAAATGAATTGGAAAATAAAAATAATTACGTAAAAAATAATCAAAATAATATTTTACATAATAAAAAATATATAAAAAAAGTAAAAATAATCATATATGTACCCTATAAACGATTTGATACACTATTGAACAAAATCACTCAAAGAAAAACAATATAATTAAGGACTTCATAAGATAAAAAGTACCTTAAAGATTTGAGAAAACTTTCTAAATATTGAATTAGTCTAACCATTAAGAAAAATAAAAATTATTTTGGTTAAACTAAAATTCTTCAAATGATACAAAAATTAAGGATGAAAGAATAAAAAAAATAAGTTTTTTATGTTATCAAAGTCAACAAAGGGTTTACCTGATTGAACACTTGAAATTAAGAGACAAACAATCTCATGTGAAATAAAAATAGTAAATAATTCTTTAAAAGAGAATAGAAACAATCAAATATAAGATTTAAAAATTATTTGATTTAGTAAAATTTATAATATACCATTTAAATATAACTAAAAAAGAGAGCAAAATGTGTAATATGCATGATAAGAGAAAAAAAATACTTTTAAGATGTGAGTGGATTATGTAAATGGAGAAGAAGCCAAACAATTAGATGAGAGAAAAAAAATTATATAGTGAAAGAAAATAAAGAAAAGAGTTGTGGAATTTAAAATATATATATATATATATATATATATATATATATATATATATATATATATATATATATATATATATATATATATATATATATATAGTTAGTTTATATA